>MDTE01179026.1_pt1 | contig 24517 bp, 27 predicted proteins | sample 811231 | NCBI WGS metagenome assembly MDTE01 (sample SAMN05326651, study PRJNA326480) | marine metagenome | isolation source: seawater | place: Indian Ocean: Red Sea | collected 2010 | reverse complement strand
GTCTCTAAAGAGGTATTTGGGAGTATTTCATTAACGTTCTCTAGAATTTTTTCACTTCTCCATTTAAGGTCTTTTGCAACCGCTGCATTATTTGTTTGGATATATAGACATTTGTTGTGCACATGCATGGGGTGTGCGTGCTCGATGAACTTAGGACCAATTATTTTCTCCCAATTATTGAATATCTTTTCAATTTCTGTTCCAGATGTTCCTGCCAAACGATTCATTATTGTGTTTAGCAACGTATTTATCCTTATCGGTTCCTGGTTGTTTTTATCTAATGATTCCCATGGCATTTTATGTTTGCTTTCTTGATCAAAATTTCATTTATAGGATTTTTCCATTGCTCACGTGTAATTGTGTACCAGAAGTTATATTCGTTAGCTCTACTGCGGTGGTTATAAATGTTTGATCCGCTATCAAAAGTTGTAATAAGGCATCTGTTCTGTACTTATCGAGTTCAGAGAAAACGTCATCTAATAGTAATACCGGTTTTGTATTGTGTATCTCTGTTAGTAGGTGATGTCCAGCAACGCGAAGAGCTAACGCAATTGTTCGCTGTTCTCCTTGAGATGCGTGTGTTCTCGCTGGTAGATTTCCTAGTCCTATAGATATTTCATCTCTGTGTGGTCCAATGAGTGTCGTTCCTCGACGAAACTCCTCATTTCTAACTTCAAATAGTGCTTTTTCCAGTCCTACTTCATCCCATTCAGGGTTATAACACATAGTAATTTCATTACTAGTTCCCGATAGTTGCGCATACGCATCATTTGCCCAATTATTTATTTGTATGAGAGTTTTTTTTCTTAGTTTTGCCCATTCATGTCCAAGCTTATTAAATTGATCATTCCAAATTTCAAGATTATTTAGTGCTCTTTCACCTATCTTGCCTCGTGAGTTTTTTAAGAGAGCGTTCCGTTGTTTTAATACTTGATCAAGATCTACTCGAAGTTTCATATTGTTCGGGTTTATCTGAATAAGAAGGTGATCAATATAATTTCTTCTTATAGCTGGACCTTCTTTTATTAGTGACAGATCGTCTGGACCAAAGATTGTTGTGGGAATTAACCCAATTAAATTTCGGATTGGACTTATTTTTTGTTTATTTATAGAAATGGTATTTCTTGCCGCTCTAGAGATTTGTGCTTCTACCAAAAGTTCTCGTTTTTTATTTAAAACATCAGCCCTAATAGTCGCGCTTTCAGATCCATCTCTAATTAAGCTTTCGACTGGAACACCTCTGAATGATGTAGCTGTTCCCAAGTAATTTATTGCTTCAACTAAATTTGTTTTTCCTTGGCCATTCAATCCAAAAACAATAATTGTTCCTTTTTCGAAAGAAATTTGTTGCTCATCATAATTACGAAAGTTCTGTAGCCATATTTGGCGGACATGAACCATTTTTTCGTTACGAAATTCGTACGGGCATTAGAAGATATAAAAACTCAGGATGTTCTTCTGATTTTAATACTGCGGGTTTTTGATTGTCTCTTGTTTCTAAAGAAATATCCTCACCAGGTGCGATTTCTAAGCCCTTTAATAAATATTCAGCGTTAAATGCAATTGTTAGGTCATCGCCAGAATATCCTGCATCAACTGTTTCATGAGCTTCTCCAATATCTTGAGTTTTTGCTACAAGTTGTAATCCAGAAGATGTCATTTCTAACCGGATGGGTGTGGCTTCTTGAGCTAGAAGACGAACTCTTTTTACTGCATCTCTTAATTCAGTTCTGTTTGCGGTGAGTTTGTTTGGGTTGTCATCTGGAACTAGTCGTTTGTAATCAGGGAATTCCCCTTCAATCAATCTTGTTGTCATGCGGACATTCTCAACGACAAAAGAGGCTTCTTTCTCGCCAAGGTGAAGCTCTACTTCTTTATTTCCTTCTAATAATCGTGAAAGTTCAGTAAGAGCTCGAGATGGAACCAATATTGGTGGTTGCCCTGCTAGAAGTGACGATCCTGGCATATCTCTCACTGCTAACCGGTATGAATCTGTCGCTACGAGTCGGAATCCTTTCTTTTCAGCAACCATATATACTCCTGTAAGTATTGGGCGAGAATCATCTCCAGAAGCTGCTGGGGTTACCTGTTCTAATGCTTCTACTAACATCCCAGCATCAATATTTACTGGTTCTGTTTCAATGTCTTCAAATATCGGATATTCATCTGCTGGAATAGTGCGCAGTGAGAATTCACTGCGGCCAGCGACTACTTGTAGATCTGCCTCATTTACAGTTAAATCAACTATTCCTGATTCAACAGAACGGATAACATCCGCTAGTAGTTTCGCTGGAATTACAGAAATACCATTTTTTTCACCACTCACATCAAGTGTGACAGTAATGGTTAAATCGAGATCACTTCCTGTGATAACTAACGTATTTTTATCTAGCTGAAGACGTACTCCATTTAAAACAGGAAGGGTTCCCCGGTTTGTAACAGCTTTAGTAGCAGTATTTAATGCTTCTACCAGGTCATCGCGATCACATCGAAATTTCACTGTGGAGAACTCCTTATCTTAAAGTTTATATTTTAATTGTTTAGTAATAGTAGTAGGTATGTGAGTAAGTGGGTAATACCATGTTTTTCCTGTTCAAAGGGATTTTATGGCTGTGGAATAGATGTTAATTACTATGGTAATCCACAACACATATTTTATTTGGTTTGAATATGATTTTGTGGAATCTTTCGCTTTTCAACAGGGTTTATTTTCACCCACAGGAATTGTGGACAAGGTCTTATTTGCCGGAGCGTATAGTTTGTACCAAATCAGTGACATCATCATAGATTTGCTGTTTTGCTGGCATTAAATCACTGATTTTATCAACAGCATGTATGACAGTTGTATGATCTCTCCCACCGAACTCTCTAGCTATTGCTGGATAACTTAATTCAGTTAATTCACGGAAGACATACATTGCTATTTGTCTGGCAGTAACTAATGGTCTGTGCCTTCGTTGACCAATGATGTCTTCTTTTAATAAACCAAATTTTTCTGCAGTTGCATCAAGTATTACATCAGGCGTAATAGCACGTGGTTTCCGAAGAGCTATTAATTCTTGTAGAACAGTTTTTGCAATATCAATATCTAATTTCTGGTTATTTAATTTTGCAAAAGCACAGACTCTAGTTAGAGCTCCTTCTAATTCACGAATATTTTCCTTTGCGTGTGTAGCAATAAATTCAAGAACATCGGCAGGTATCGCGATTGTTTCATTTTCTGCTTTTTTTCTTAAGATCGCTAATCTTGTTTCTAAATCCGGGGGCTGAATATCTGTCAATAGTCCCATTTTGAATCTACTTCTAAGGCGATCCTCTAGTGTTGATATTGCATCAGGAGGTCTATCAGAGGACAAGACGATTTGTTTATTTGCTTGGTGAAGACTGTTAAATGTGTGGAAGAACTCTTCTTGTAATCCCTCTTTGCCTTCCAGGAATTGGATATCATCAACAAGAAGCACATCAATTTCTCTATATCGGCTTTTAAACTCAGTTCGCTTATTTGTTTTTATAGATTCAATAAATTCGTTTAAGAATGTTTCTGTCGATACGTATTTTGTTGAGTGTAGGGGATAATTTTCATGGATATAGCTCTCAATTGCCTGTAAAAGGTGTGTTTTCCCTAAACCGGCTTCACCGTGTATGAATAAAGGATTATATGATTCAGCTGGTCTTTCAGCGACAGATAATGCGGCAGCATGCGCAAACCGGTTACTAGTTCCTGTAACAAAGGTGTCAAAAGTATACTTTTCATTTTTATGAAGTGGTTTTGGATTTTCTATATAACTAGTAGTTAGAGAAACAGAATTTTCTTCAACCTGGGGGATCAATGGATCTGTGTCATTTACGAGATCAAGAGAATCACTATTTTTTGTGTCTACTTCAACAATTAATTGAATATGGGTTGGAGAAGCATCATCTAAAGCTTCTAAAACAAGGGGATTGTATTTCCCCTCAACTTGTGTTTTCACCCATTGGTTTGGAACAGTAAGAACCAGTTCATTTTCAGTTATTGATTGTGGTCGAGCTTCTTTAAATGTTGATTGCCAGACACCATCTGAAACTTGATCACGGATTGATTGTGCACATGCATCCCATAGTTGTGTCACGTTTGACATAAATTTCCTTTTCTTTTGTGTAAATATTTTTGGATCTCGTCGGGTTTGTAAATGTGCTAGTGATGATTTGGTGTGATATTGAGATCTAATTTGCTAATGTGAATGAGGAACTTAGCAGCAGGAAACAAAACTTTCCAGTGGAAGTCCAGTGGATTTATTTACGCAGGTCAGAAGCTATTTTTACAAGTTATCCACAGGGTGTGGAGCAAACAAAACTAAACCAACCAAATTTTCTGTGGATAACTTTTCTATTTTGTTAATAATTAGATTCATATGAGGTTGTGATACCTTCTTCCTATCCCCTAGCGTTAAGGTATCCATAACAAGAGTAATGCTGCTTGGCTGACAGAAACGCCGATTAACTATCTGGCTGAAACCCAAGATGTGTTGTAATAAAAAAATATGGATAAAGATTTTAAGAAGGATTAAAAGTGAAAAGAACATTCCAACCAAATGTTCGTCGAAGAGCTAAAAAACACGGTTTTCGGCAACGGATGTCAACCAGAGGAGGCCGAGCCATTATAAATGCGCGTCGGCGGCGTGGAAGGCAAAAACTGTCAGCATAATCGGAAAAGTTAAAGGGCGTGATAGGCACGCGGCGCTACTAAAACGGGGAACCCGGATAAAAAAAGGGCCGATAGAACTCATTTACCTTAATGAAAAAACCGAGAAACCTTGTTTAGCGTTTGCCATACCAAAAACAGTAGGGAAGGCAGTAATCCGAAACAAGATTAGGAGACAACTCCGAGAGGAATTTGTAAAAATAGTTTCTGAAAAGAATAAAACTATCTCCCAAGGAAACTATCTCATAAAAGTACATTCAGCAGAGATAAACAATTCTGTTACAAGGATACTTTTAGAGACAGCAATAGATGATCTGAAAAACAAAAATGAACGTTAAAGAAAAACAGAAAAATTTCGCTATAATAGCTGGTCAGAAGGCTATTTCTATTTATCAAAAGCTATCATTAAATAGACTCCCATCTTGTCGATATGTCCCTTCTTGTTCAGAATATGCGTATGAGGCAATTACAACCTATGGGTTTATTCGAGGGACATGGTATGGGACTAAACGTATCTGTAGATGTCACCCATGGGGCGGTTATGGGTATGACCCGATACCAAGTAGGGAACAATAATGTTTATTGTTGAATTTTTTGGGAAGATGCTCACCCAGATCTACGAAATAGTCCCTGATTACATAGGGGCAATTGTCATATTTACCTGTTTGGTAATGATTGTTCTCTTCCCTCTAACAATAAAACAAACGCGAAGTATGATCGCAACACAAAAAGTAGCTCCTGAGTTAAAAAAATTAAGAAAAAAATACGGGCATGACAGGGAACGACTTAATCAAGAAATGATGGCGCTATATCAAGCGAACTCAATCAACCCACTTGCCGGGTGTCTTCCATTACTTGTTCAAATGCCTATATTTTTCGGGCTTTTTTACGCTGTTCGCGGGTTAACAAGGCGGACAAAGGAAATAGGAATATCTCTGGGAGATGCAGTTTTTGGAAATATTGGAACCAATCAAGACGTGATATTTTCTGATCGTGTTTTTAACCCTGAATTTGTTTCAAGAGATAGTGATCTCTATCTAGATCTATCAAACGCAACTCAAATGAAATCATGGGGGCTAGACCTGGCAATCAGTCCCCTTGATGCATTAAGAGATAATTTCGTAACAGCATTCCCTTACTTACTTCTTGTTCTTTTGGTTGGTCTATCTTCATGGTTCCAACAACGGCAGATTTCAGCGAGATCTACAACACCTATGTCTGAAATGCCAGCTCAACAACAGATGATTATGAAATATATGCCATTTGCATTACCTATCTTTTCGTTTACCTTTCCAGCCGCATTAGTTTTTTACTTTCTTACATCAAATGCTTTTCGAGTAGGACAACAATTCTTCATAACTCGTAAATATTACGGGGAAGACTCGGATGAAGGGGAACTCATACGACCTACTAAAGAAATGGTTGAAGCAGCTAAAAAGGAAAAAATAGCAAAACCCGAAGCAGACCCTGAAATACATGGATCACGGCGCCACATTACAAACCCTCCTAAAAAACGCAAGAAAAAACCACCAAATGCATCATCGCAAACTCCTAAGAAAGGACAGGTGGTAGAGCGTAAAGAGCCACAACCTCGCCCGACTTCTAAACGGGTGACACCAAAGAAAAATAATCAACAAGACACGACTGGCTCACGTCGTCGAAATAAAAAAAAGAAGAGATAACAATGGAATGGGTAGAAGTACGAGCAGAAAATATTACTGCTGCGGAAGAACTAGCACTAGACCAACTTGGCGTAGCGAGAGAAGACGCCGAATTCGAAGTAGTGACTAGAGAGGAAAATAGACTATTTGGGTTGAAAAAAACGGAAGCTCGGGTACGAGCACGCGTAAAACCCGTTGATATTCCTACAAAAAAAACTAATAACCAGCGGAAACGTAAAAAAAACGGTGGTAACCCTGGGAAAGAAACTGCGAAAAATAGCAATCAAAAACCAAAGAAAAACAACAAAAACAAGCAAAGTAAACATACCAAAAAATCCCAAAAAGATTTTGAAGATCGAGAACCTATGCCACAAAAAGAACAAGAGGATGTAGTTATCGAGTTCTTGGAGGGTGTTGTTAAAAAGTTTGATGTTGATGCTTCTGTATGTATCCGAATGGAAGAAGAAAGAATTATCGGGGCGGTCGATGGGTCAGATATTGGACTCTTGATTGGGCCTAAAGCAGGAACATTACTTGCCTTACAAGACATTACCCGGACAGTTGTACAACGTCATGCGGCTGGGCGCAAAACAAATAGACTTTCAGTGGATGTTGGGGGCTATCGTGAGAAAAGAAAGGCCTCTTTGGTAGCGTTTACAGCAAAACAGGCTGAAATTGTAAAAGAGACGGGAAAAGCTCTTCCATTAGAGCCCATGGGATCAGCTGATCGAAAAATTATTCATGACGCAGTTGCTGAAATTGAAGGGATTTCTAGTAGTAGTGATGGAGAGGAACCTCGTAGACGAGTTGTATTACAACCGGAATAGTAGAGCAAATGGTTCTAGAACAAATTTTAGAACGGGCAAAAAAACTCAATTATTTAGGGAAACCCCCAGTTAACGACCATATTTTGAATGCTGAAGGGTTTTTGGCAATAATTTCTAAATACCAACCGAATTCAGGGCGATGTAAATTAATTGATCTTGGTTCAGGTGGGGGAGTTCCCGCTCTGTTGCTAATTGAAAGATTACCCGATGCTACGGCTGTCCTGATTGAAAGGAAACAGAAACGAGCAAACTTCCTTCTTTGGGCACTAGAAGTATTAGGTATTGATACCAGAACAGAAGTAGTTTGTGCAGAAGCAGAGAAGGTTGCGAGAAACCCTAAATATGAGTTTTCGGCCGACATCGTAACTGCTAGGTCTTTTGCTCCACCTGCTGTTACTGCTGAATGTGCATGCCGATTATTGAAAAATGGGGGGTTCCTGGTTGTAAGTGAACCACCTGAACCAAGAAAACGTTGGGAAAGCGAAGCACTTGAAGAAACAGGCCTTATTCCTATAGCTCGATATCAAGAAAAAAACGGAACTTTTCAAGTTTTACAACGGAATAACACTCCATCTTCGCGTCTTCCAAGGAGGCCTGGTATTACCAGGAAAAGACCACTATGGTGACGTTCCACGTGAAACACGAAATAGCAGCGTTTCACGTGGAACTATAGGATGAACAGTTTGAATTGACAGATTCATGTAGGGTGCTAGAAATAAGATATCACCGATAACAATATGTCGTGAACAGGGAAAACAGGTAAACATGGACAGATTACTCAGTTCCAAAAACCATCCTTCATCAGCAAATTCAACACCACGGGTTATAACAGTCGCAAATCAAAAAGGTGGAGTTGGGAAAACAACTACTGCTATTAATATTGCTACCTGTTTAGCAGAAATAGGAAATAAAGTTCTCGTTGTTGATTTTGATCCCCAAGCTAATGCTACGTCAGCATTAGGGGTAGAACCAAATAGCTTTACTACATCGGTGTATGACGTAATTCTTGGGAATGCGGAAATGAACGAATGTATTATCACAACCGAGTGGCCTTTGGTTTCCCTAGCACCAGCAACAAGGGATTTAGCGGGAGCAGAAATAGAACTTGTTTCGGCTTTCAATAGAGAGAGGTTTCTTAAAACTGCTGTTCAAAGCGTTATTCAAGACTACGAATATGTTTTTATTGATTGCCCACCCTCTATTGGTCTATTAACGGTGAACGCTTTAACTGCTGCTGATGAGGTTTTGGTGCCTATTCAGTGTGAATATTTGGCATTGGAGGGACTCGGGCAGTTGTTGAGTAACGTCGAAAAAGTTAAAACACATCTAAATGAAAATTTGGAAATTTCAATGATTGCTCTTGTCATGTTTGATGCACGCACAAAACTAGCTGCGCAAGTCGTCGATGAAGTGAAAGGCCATTTCGGGGAAAAGGTTTGTAATCAGATTATTCCGCGCTCAGTTCGACTTTCAGAAGCTCCCTCATATGGGCAACCAATTATCTATTACGATTCAAAATGTAGAGCTTCAGTTGCTTACCGGGCTTTAGCAAGGGAGATTTCAAGTGCCGCGTGAAAAAAAAGGATTAGGAAAAGGGTTGGGCGCGTTAATTCCAACAGATCAGACAAAACCAGACCAAAACTATTATTCAGAAGCAACCGGTTACCAGGACTTGCCAGTTGAATCAATTAGTGTAAACCCCTACCAGCCAAGAGATATCTTTGATGAAGAAGCGCTTGAAAGCTTGTCGGCTTCAATACGTGAAGTAGGAGTATTGCAACCGATTTTAGTTCGTAGAAAAACCGCTGACACATTTGAATTAATAGCAGGAGAGAGGCGTTGGAGAGCTGCAAAAAAAGCAGGATTGACACTAATACCTGCAATGATTCGTGATATTGAAGATTTGACTACACTCGAGCATGCTCTGGTTGAGAATTTACACAGGCAGGACCTAGGAGCATTGGAAGAAGCTGCGGCGTACCAGCAACTCATAGATGATTTTGGCCTTAGTCAAGAAGCAGTGGCACAACGCGTTGGGAAAAGTAGACCGACCATAGCTAACTCACTAAGGCTCTTGCACCTTCCTGTCTCCGTACAAACACACTTACTCAATGGGGCAATTAGTGCTGGTCACGCTCGTGCACTTTTGGGTCTTGAATCCAATGAGAAAATAGAGCGACTGGCGCAAAGGATAATTAACGAATCCCTTTCCGTTCGTGAAGTTGAGAGTATCGTTCGAAATGGTGTAACGAGCAAAACTAAAAGAAACAAAAAAACAAAGGACAGATCTGCCGCAGAGTTGGAAGTGGAAGAACTACTTGGTGAGCAGTTGTCAACCAGGGTCTCTGTAAACATTGGAAGTCGCAAGGGGAAGATCATCATAGAGTTTGCAGATGGCGAAGACCTTTCTAGAATACTCAATATTATTTCAGATAAGTAACCCTATATAAATAAAGGCTATTAGCAAAAACTCTAAAGTATTAGTATAGATTTTAAGTTGTTCAGAGGTTTTTATCCCCATCTTGGGGAAAAACCTGTGATTTGCCGAAAAAAATAGTGTATGACCAGCAGAGATATAAAAATTAAGAGAGAAATATGAATTATGACGGATTTTCGTCAAAAGGAGTCGTAAACCAAGTAGAGATAGCCTGTTTTAAAACGATTGGCAGTTGTGGAGAAATTCTTACTAAATCACTTGTTGGTCCAATTCGAATTACAACGGCGGGCATTCTAGTTTCTCGAAGAATTTGTTCAGAATGCGCATGAATAACGATTGGCTCAGCAACTAAAGGCTCCATCAATTGAGCAAGTAAGTGGGTAAAGGATGCTCCTCCAGGAGATTCAAATCCTTTAGCTGCATAGTACGAGATAGACACTTCAGTTTCTTCGACTGGATAAATTCCAATATATAAATCAACCCCGTTTTTATTACTAAAGGTAGCGTGTTCTGCGAGATCATAATGATGAATCGGGTCTGCTTCTATATGCCTATTACGAAGGGATTTGGTAATTTCTAGAACAACCGCAGATAAACCACCTATGTCTCCAATAACAACATGGGGGTGTTCGTCGTTATGAATTTTTGTGATGATTCTTTCTCGCTCCTTAAGTATGGCTACAGAATGCTGCTCTCTTCTGTCTCCTAATTTCTTTAGCGCAGCGAGGCAATTATTTCCGAATATCGCATCAACAACTAACCCAGAATTACGTTGGAATAGCTCTACAGCGGTTTTTGTGTCGGGACCGAAGATCCCATCAACTTTTCCGGGATTGAAGCCTAGTGAACCCATCGCACGTTGTAACTCAGCCACATCTTCCCCGCGAAGCATAGGGTTACTTAGATATAAGAAACGGTCCCCAAGTTGGTACCCCGCTTCTATAAGGGCATCCCAAGTTCGTTGGTCACAGTTTCCTGAAATGTGAATTTTTCGATTTTCTTGAAATAAACGAACAGCATCAGATGTCTTTTCGGAAAACACGGAGGGATTTCCATCAACCCCGAATCCAGCTTTTTTGAGCATTCGATGAAGTTCCTCTACACGGGGGCCTTCATTTCCATTGATGAGATCGTTTAACTGAGGTGCATGTTTAGCCATATTTCCGGTATCCAAACTCTCTGAGGTTTCAGCTTACCGGTTTGTCACAAGATGAAAAGTTAGAGAAACTCTGAAAGATCGTCTAATAGCGCCTCTTTGCTTTTTGCTCCTACGATTCGTTTCGTTGGGACTCCATTATCAAAGAGGATTAATGTTGGAATACTCATTACCTCAAACCTGCGAGCAACATCAGCTGCCTCATCAACGTTCAATTTAGCAATTTCAAGATGTTCTCCCTGTTCAGAAGCTATTTCTTCAAGTATTGGGGCAATCATTTTACATGGGCCGCACCATTCCGCCCAGAAATCCACAAGGACTGGTTTTTCAGAAGAGCTTATTACTTCATCAAAACTTCCAGCGGTTAACGTTGTTGTTGCGTCGGACATTATGGTCTCCAATTTCTGATAATAGGATATTTGCGTAGATTTAAAGTTAGCCGGAAATTACTTGCAGTGTGGAACAGTTAGCAACTTAGTGTGAATGTTGTTCTTCCAACCAACGCTCAGCATCAATTGCAGCCATACACCCAGACCCCGCAGCGGTAATCGCTTGCCTATATGTGAAGTCCTGTACGTCTCCACAGGCAAAGACTCCAGGTATGTTTGTGCGTGAAGAATCATTAGCTGTTTTTATGTACCCGTTGTCCAATAGCTCAAGCTGCTCCTCAAAGATTTCAGTATTGGGAATGTGCCCAATAGCAATAAATAGTCCTGAAAGAGGGACACGGTTTATTTCCTCAGTAAGAACATTGCGTACCTTCACTGCCTCCAGTTTGTTCTTTCCTTCATACTCAATAACTTCATGATTCCACATGAAATCTATTTTTGGATTAGCAAATGCACGATCTTGCATAATCTTTGAAGCTCTCAATTCATCACGTCGATGAATTACCGTTACTTTGCTTCCAAAACGAGAGAGAAACATGGCCTCTTCAATTGCTGAATCACCACCTCCGACTACTCCAATTTCTTCATCACGGAAGAAAAATCCGTCACATGTGGCACAAGTAGAGATGCCATGTCCTACAAGAGCTAATTCGTTAGGTAATTCAAGCATGAGAGCTTTAGCGCCTGTTGAGACAATTATAGATTCCGCAACATATGATGGATTTTCCACATTTGGGTCTCCCACCCAAACACCGAAAGGTGAGGAACTTAAATCAACCCGGCTTACTTTCTTCGTTAAAAGGTCTGCTCCGAAACGTTCAGCTTGTGCTCGGAAATTACCCATAAGTTCTGGTCCCATCACACCATTTGGGAATCCAGGATAGTTTTCCACTTCAGTGGTTAACATAAGTTGTCCGCCAGGTTGATCGCTTGTAGAGGAAGGCTCTCCTTCGACAATAAGGGGATTAAGGTTTGCCCTAGCCGTATAGATGGCCGCTGTGAGTCCGGCAGGTCCTGAACCGATAATAATCACTTCTCGGTGTTCAGTCATGTTGATCTCCGATAAGGACACTGTTTTGCTTTGGTGTAGCAGCCCCTCGAGGTCTTCTTCTCCAAATAAGTATCCCAACTAGAAACCAAAGAACTCCACTCAATAGGTAGACAAACCATACCGAGGTTGAATGACTAGAAAATACCCATTGATCAAAAATCTCTATAGATCCTCGTGAAATTCCAATGACGAGAAAAGGGATGCTAATAATCAGAATAAGCATCATCGTTAAGCCATAGACAACCGTTCGACTAACCCGAATTGCTGGGCCAGAAGTTTTTGCTCGAATTGTGTCAACTGTTTCTACTATTTTATCAGTCGCGATTTTTTCCCATGAAGAAGGAATAGCCCCTTCGTTCTTTTCTGAGAAAGAATTTTGCATTTGACTCATGATCGTGAGAATACCCTGTAAGTCCGGAAATGCATTAATTTTTAGAACATAATGATCGTAATGATTTGGACTTTAACAAGAAATACTATTCATCAGGCTGTATATCAATGATTAATCTTGGTGGGTTTGAAGCGGTTGAAGCCCGGAAAGCCCGTGTAGATTCCATTCCCAAGATAAAGGTAAGATTCCCTTCAAAGTCTCCAAGATAAAAACCTATAAGTGACGATCCGTCTGTTTGTATGTTTTCTTCACTAGGAACCCAGGTTTGAAAACTAGTATCTTCATCGGTCCAAATAACCCCACGCGCAGCGAGGTTAATGACGAGAAAATCACTGATATTTTCAGGTAACACGATTTCCCCCTCACTATCTCCGACATATCCCTCTAAGTTCAAACTGACAGCGTACTTTGCTGCGATTACTTCTTCTGAAGTTAAACCTCGCTCAGCTAGGGAATCAGTTATCGTTTCTGGAACTGACAGTTCGATGATGAAACTATCAAATGATTCACTGCTCTGTATTTGTGCACTCTGCAAATGCAGACCGGAATCATGCCTTGCATCGGTGTTGCTGTATGTGTTAATCATTTCAGTTGAGAATTGCTCGCTTGATTCTGACATGACCGTTGTTGAACTATTTGATTCAGGCTCTTCAACCTCAATGTTTTCTTTTTCTATTTCTTTGGCTGATTCTTCAGAAGAAGATGCATTGTTGCCTGCTATTTCGCCTGCTATTTCATCAACCTCTTCCTCCTCTGGCACTCGGGTAATTGCAGCTTCATCTGCTTGAAGGGAAGAACTTTCTTGTTCAGGACCAGAAAACTCAACTGTATTTTTTGATGTAGCTTCGGACGGCTGTGGAGTTTCTGGGGCTTCTATAGCAACAATGATAGGTTCACTGCTCTCATTATTTGATTGGAATAATGGAATAGCGAAAATTATGGCTAAGGCTGCAGCAACGGCCGTTATAGGCCATGCGGGAGATAGACGAGGGCTTCTGCTCGCAGATTTAGCGCTCCGGAATGGGATAAGACTCGTACCTTTAATCGCTGCGGAAGGTTGTGTTTGAGAGAAGATAATTACTGATTCGCCCACAGCTTTGCTAATGTGATTTTCTTTTTGCGTTGAATTATTTGGTATTTCCTCAGTTATTGCAGCTGTAATTAATCGAAGCTTTTCAACTTCTTGTAGGAGCTTTGGACTATTTTCTATTTGGGCGCGTTCCAGTTCAGTCACTTCACCGTCAAGGTAAGCGCTTATTAATTCTTCAAAGTCAGGATTCTTCATCATCTACCTCTTTGACGAAATCTAATTCTGTTTTGTTCCCCAAAAGATCAGTTTTTAATTTAGTTCGCGCACGAGCAATACGTGATTTCACTGTTCCAGAAGGAAGGGATAAAACTTCTGCGATTTCGTCATAATTCATTCCTAGCTGTTCTCTTAAAACTATAGGAATACGGAACTCGTCGGGGAGGTTGTCTAAAGCTGCGTGAACATCTAATGCTGTAACAACTATTTCTTCAATTCCCGGTGCTCCTTCTTTGGGGAAATCCCACTCATCTAAACCCGTGATTGGCCGTCTAGTTCTTCTTCGCAGCTCATCTAAAGTTGAATTAGTGGCTATCCGGTACGCCCATGTAGAAAATTTAGATGTTCCCTGAAAGGATGGAAGACCTCGAACTATTGCGAGTAACGATTCTTGTGTAGCATCATTTGCGTCTGCGTCGTTTCCCGTCAATTTTCTACATATCGAAAAGATCATGTCGTAATGCATTCTCAACAATTGTTCTAAGGCATCGGAGTTTCCGTTTTGCGCTCCGGAAATTAATTGTGATTCATTTGGCTCCACTGCACTCAAGTGTATCTATAGAGAAGAATTAAAAATATTTGCTATTAGGAAACGCGTATTTCTGAAATTTCCATGCGTACTCCAGGTGGGGGACTATCTCCCAAATCGGTAAACCATATTAGAACCGCTGACCCGGAAACCCCTGTAAGTTCTACCGTAGCGTCACCTTGAGATGCAGAAATTGTTCCAGCAGGAATTCCCCAATCAGCTAAGTTTGCCCCGATAGTTTCTGAGACATACACCTGTCCCGACCATCCAGAAACGATTGTTTCAATAACGACTTCTTCAAGAGGAAGAGATTTCTCTAGTTCTATAACCACACCGACGCCATCCTTTAAGAATCCGAGTGATCTATTGGCATATGTTTCGCTATACCAAATTGTTGATTCATCCTCATCAAATAGATTTGCTATAAGTTCAGGATGTTCCACTCCATCGCCAAGAGGATCAAAATCTCTAGCGCCAGAAATAGAAACATCTTCAAAGATCGGTGATACAGATGGTGATTCTGGGCCTTGCTCGGTTCCTGTGGATTCTGTTTCAGCCCCGTTTTGTTCTTCTGTTTGTGGGTCTGGTGATGAAGCCTCAGTGGAATCAGAGTTGTTGGTTTGAGATGAAGGAGTTGGTGATAAATCATTATTGTCTGAGCCAAAAAGGCTGTCATCTAGATTCGTAGCAAACATAATCCCCAATACAAACGTAAAGACCATCCCAAAGGTCAAAAACCCAGTGAATAGTCGTCGTCCGTCAAAAGATGTACCAGAACCGGTAGGGCCAACTTCAGTCTGCTCCGTTCCTCTGCCGAGTTCAGCGTTAGCTGAGTTAAGTTCATCTTTAAATCCCATAACTCTAGAATATCTCTGAGTTGGTTCACCTGCCGTCGCTTTTTCAATTGCTTCGAAAATTTTTGGATTAATTAGGTCAGGAACAGACCCTTTTTGAAGTTTTTTGGCCTCATCACTGATCATAAAAAGCATAAGTTTCCCTAAACTGAAAACATCACTTCTATGATCTGGGAGAGCGCCAGAAATTTGCTCCGGTGATCTAAAGATGGAATCACTCTCCTTCTTATTGTGTTTAGAACTTTCAATTAATTGTGTTGATTCTGAAAACCCGAATCCCATGATTTTTATTCCTCTATCTGGACACAAAAAAATTTTCTCCGGGCTGAGAGCCCCATGGATAATGCCTTGCTTATGAGCTGTGAGTACAGCATCAGTTATATAGCTGAATAATGATAAGGCGTATTCAATTGATAGCGGACCGGAATGGGAAATATGTGCCTCAAGAGTCTCCCCTTCAACCAATTCCATTACTAAAGCTTCGATTTCGTCATCGCCAGTTGTATCTAGAACAGAGAGGATAGAAGGATGATTTAGTCGTGAAACATTTCTTGCTTCGGATCGAAATTTTGAGATAAACGCTGTTTCTGAAATTAGTTCCGGATGCGTCAATTTCACAGCAACTTTTCTCGACAGCACCAGATCAGTTGCTTCCCATAGCTGTGTATAAGGGCCAGAAGAAATCATTGAGGAAAGAACATACCTCCCAGATAATTTTCGACCAAAAAGTAATTTAGTATCTGGAGGTAAAGAATCAGTCATGACTCTCCATTACATGGCTACGAATAAATAGTAATTTTAAAACTCACTGAACCAAGTATGTAACACCTAGAACACGTGGGCCACCATGGGTTCCAATTACTGCTCCAAGTTGTGTCACCCGTATGCTATCTCTAGGGATAAGGTCGGAAATTGTCTCAACGAACTCATCAACATCTGGAGCATTGCCATGGATGATACACAGATCCTCAATATTTTCTTCTGCTTCCAAAACTTCGCGTAACCAAAGAAGAGACTTTTTCCTTGTCCGTTGTCGTCCCGCTTCAACAACTTCACCACTACTTAAATCAAGGCAAGGTTTGAACTGGAGCATGGTTCCTACCATGGCGGTTGCTCCGCCGATACGACCACCTTTTTTAAGATTCTCTAAGGTATCCAGTGTTGCGTAAATACGTGTTCGTTTGGTTAAGCCTTCAACTAAAGCAATTAATTCGTCCATGTTTCGGCCATCTTTTGCAGCAGCAGCAACTCTGCGGATAATGGTTCCAAGACCTGACGTGATAGAGGAAGAATCTATGCACGTAACAGGAATAATTTCGGAAACAGCATCCGCTGCAAGTTGCGCCGCTTGCCCAGTTGCTGACAATGCTAAAGAGAGATTTACACAGAGAACTGCATCGGCTCCGGCATCGTGACATTTCTTAAATGCCACCTCAAATGCTCCCGGAGAAGGAGCTGCTGTCGCTGGAAGCAAATCACTTGCTTCCATTTTTTCATAGAAATCTGTAACAGAAAGATCAGTGAGATCTGTGTATTCCGTATCTCCAAATCGTATTGATAACGGAACGATCTCAACGTTCAGCTCCTCTGCTTCTTCTAAGCTGATATCACAAGCACTATCGGTCACGATTCGTATTGTCATGAAACCCCCTAAGGATTAGTTGAGGGAGACTTTAACCTGCGAGAAGTAAAGATCCTAAAACTAAACAAAATTTTTCATAAGAAATAGCTTTGAGCAGGGGAAATAGATCAAAATAAAATTACTGGGATAACCGAAAAACCAATTTTTCTAATCCAGTTCATAAATACAGTTCAGGCCACTACTGTTGCTCATGTGGGAATCTTATTTGTATCAAATGAATTATGTATGGATCATTACCCTGGGGAGAGGCACCCAGAACGCCCGGATCGGCTCTCAGCTGTAATTGCCGGATTGAAAGCAACTGAAATACAGAGCGAGATTATCGAAGTATTAGCTGAACCATTAGATGAGGAGAAAATCTTCCATATTCATAATGAAGCATTAGTGAACTATTTAAAACAAATAGATACAAATGGTGGAGGAAGAGTTGATGGGGACACGAAAATGAGTAGCGGATCCTGGAGGGCAGCGAAATTAGCCGCTGGTGCGGGGTTACAGGCAATCAGGTATTTACAGGAAGGGAAAGGAGACGCAGCATTTTGTGCTGTGCGTCCGCCAGGACATCATGCGACCCCATCGAAATCAATGGGATTTTGTCTATTGAACAACGTTGCTTTAGCAGCGAAACACTTAACAACTCTTGGTGAACGAGTACTTATCGTTGACTATGATGCCCATCACGGAAACGGGACCCAAGACGCGTTCTATTCTGATCCAAATGTTTTGTTCATATCGTTTCATCAATGGCCGTTATATCCCGGCACTGGAGCATTTGAAGAAAGGGGAGAAGGAAATGGATTGGGAACAACGCTTAACTTTCCCTTTCCAGCAGGAACTACCGGCGATACTTATTTAAAAGCCTGGGAGGAATTAGCACTACCCATAATTGATGATTTCTCACCTACGTGGGTGATCCTTTCTGCTGGCTTTGATGCCCATCGACTCGACCCCATAACTGACCTTGGGCTTTCATCAGGCGACTACAACTTGCTCACCTCAAGGATAATGGAGACCGTCCACTCTGGACATCGCCTAGTCTTCTTGGAAGGGGGTTATGATCTACAAGCTTTGGAACTTTCCACGCAAGCTGCACTCCATGCGTTAATAGGGGAATCATATTTTCCTGAACCGGTCTCAAATGGGGGACCTGGCGCTGAAGTAATTACACAAATAGGCACCAAACTAAGAAGACAATGAGAAATTTGCATCTAGAGAAAATTCTTCAAAAAACAGAAAGCCTCCGCCAAGCATTTGAAGCTGCGAACAAGACCATTTATTTGGTAGGGGGAATAGTTAGAGACATTTACGCAGAGGTTTCAAATCTTGACGAATCGGACATTGATCTCACTACAAATGCTCTGCCAGAAGAAATTAGGGAAATACTTAAACCAATCGCTGACAATATTTGGGTATCCGGAGAAAGATTTGGCACAATCGGTGCTCATATAGACGGGCAGATTGTTGAGATAACTACTCACCGGTCAGAATCGTATGTTACGGAATCGAGGAAACCCATTGTCCGATTCTCAGATGATATAGAAGAAGACCTCTCCCGACGCGATTTCACGGTTAACAGTATGGCGATAGATCTATCATCAAAAAAACTCATAGACCCATTTAACGGGCGAAGTGATTTTTCAAATGGAATTCTTAGAACACCTCTTGACCCAGAGATCTCTTTTTCCGAAGACCCATTACGTATGTTACGAGCTGCGCGTTTTTCATGTCGGTATAACTTAAAACCTAGACAGAAAATTATTCGAACTATAAAGAAACAAGGGTCGAGACTTAGCATTGTTTCACCTGAGAGAATCCGAGATGAGCTTGAGAGGTTACTGGCGGTTGAAAATCTCGATGTAGGACTTAGGTTGTTAGCTAAAACCGGACTCCTGAAACGGTTTTTCCCGGAAATTCAACGTAAGACTCAAATAAACCTACCAAAATTCAAACAGGTATCAACTCTCCCAAACGATAGCGAACTTCGCTTAGCAGCTTTACTCCTTAACGTTAAAAAACAAAACCGTATCTCCAGAATGAAAGAGCTTAAGTATTCAAATGAACGGATTTCAAATACGGAACTCTACATTGAAGCTGTGTATAAAATTGAACAGAAACCAATTGACCCAGCCAGCTACAGACGTTGGTATTTTCAAGTTGGTGACAAAAGAGAAAAAGTCATTCAACTAGCCTCAATCAATACACGGCTACTAGGCCATCTTGATGAAATGGAAAAAACTAGGCAATCACTTGAACATGAATTACATGATTTTTCATTACCGCTATCAGGAGCTGACATTATGAGATTGTTAAGCATCAAGGAAGGCCCCGAAGTCGGAGAAGCACTCGAACTATTACAGGAAATGAGATTTCAAAATGGTCCAATTAGCAAGGAAGAAGCAGAGAAAGCGCTCTTAGACTGGCGGAACTAACTGAACCACGGGTTCTCAAAATAGTGTTCACAGAAGGTTGGTCAACTACTGTTGCCGAATGGGTTTCATTCCATCTGAATTAGTCAATACTCAGGCAGAAGGTGAAGTAAGTTACTTGCTTGAACGGAACCGCGCACTAAAAAATTATGAAAAAGGAGATACTTCAATTCATAAGGTATGTGACGCCCACCCTGAACTTCTCCGTGCAGCCCAAAACTATTCAAGACCAAGTCAGGAGGCCTGCCCGATTTGTGACGACGATACATTAACGGTTGTTGCTTATGTTTTTGGCCCTCGGCTCCCTTCACATGGAAGATGTGTAAATTCATCAAAGGACTTAGACCGAATTCGCAAAAGAAAAGGGAAGTTCACCTGCTATGAAGTAGAAGTTTGCACTAAATGCTCTTGGAATCATCTGACGAAGTCCTTTCCTCTTTAGCGCTTTCACATATGACGATTTCATCTAGGTAAGCTAGGTTCACTCAGAGAAATTCTTGGAGGTCACATGCCCCTATCACTTATTCGTTTTAACCTGATCGACCCCTCCCTTGATTCAGAAACTCTTTCAGCTCGATACAAAGCGATGCTAGAAATGGCGGAGTTTGCAGATGAAAACGGGTTTTTTATGGCGACATTCGAAGAACATCACGGAGCTGAAAATGCCTGGAGTCCAACACCGCTTATCAACGCAGCTACTGTGCTTGCCAGAACAACAAATTTATCAGCGTCCATTTCAGCTCTGTTACTTCCCCTCCATGACCCTATTCGTGTAGCAGAAGACATAGCGGTTATTGACCTTATGAGCGGAGGGAGACTAACGGTGATACTGGGATTGGGTTACCGGCCAAGCGAATATCATCTGATGGGAAAGGATTGGTCACAGCGTGGAAAAATTATGGATGAATCCCTACAAATCCTTTTGGACGCATGGAAAGGAGAACCATTCGAGTACAGAGGGCAAATACATCAAATCACTCCCTCTCCGATAACGAAACCACATCCATTCATCATGATAGGTGGGACAAGTAAAGTAGCAGCTAGGAGGGCAGCTAAGTTCGGTCTCCCACTATCTCCTGCAGCTCACCTACCTGAACTTGAAGCCTACTATCACGAACAGTGTGAGCTTTATGGAACTCAAGGATTTTGTGCCATGCCAGATCAAGAAACAAAAATGACTTTTGTTGCTGAGGATCCAGATAAGGCATGGGCTGAATTAGGCCAGTATTTTTTTAATGAGGCGTCAATGTATGCAAGTTGGCAGACATCCGATATTTCATCAGCAGTTCATAGCCATGCTTCAAATCCAGAAGAACTTCGAAGTGAAGGAATCTATCAAGTGATCACCCCAGATGAAGCTAGTCAACTAGATCGAGTGGTTCATCATCCGCTCTGCGGAGGAATGCCCGTGGAGAGCGCCTGGGAAAGCCTACAACTATACGCAGATGCGATAAAAGAAGAATAGGTACTGATTTTCTTCAGCTTTATGGTCATTTTTATGAAACCCCCTACAATATGAGAAGTCGAATTTTAACTAATTGGAAGGGACAAGGATGAGCGAGAATTGGACCGCTCCAAAGATTGCAGCACACAAAGTACGAAACGGTGAAACACCGCTAGTTATGCTTACAGCGTACGACGCTCCGGGAGCGCACATGGTTTGTGAAGCTGGAGCAGACATCATTCTTGTCGGAGACACTCTCGCCATGGTCGTATTAGGCTACGAAGACACAATGCAAGTCACTATAGAGGACATGGTTCATCACACCGCCGCAGTCGCTCGAGCAGAACCGGATGCATTCATTGTCGCTGACCTTCCATGGATGAGTTATCACGTTTCACAAGAAGAAACTGTAAAGAATGCTGCCCGATTGATTCGTGCCGGAGCGAAAGCTGTGAAACTTGAAGGAGGCCAAGACAGAGTCTCAATGATCGAAGCGATCGTTAATGCTGAAATACCAGTAATGGGGCACTTAGGGCTAACGCCACAATCTGTTCTCGCTCTAGGTGGCTACAAGGTTCAAGGAAAATCGACCAATGCTGCTGTTGAGATCTCCTATGAGGCTAAGGCCTTAGCCCATGCAGGGTGTTTCGCGATAGTACTTGAATGCGTTCCATCGCTCGTAGGGAAACTAATAACGGATTCACTCACAATTCCAACTATCGGTATAGGCGCTGGACCAGATTGTGATGGACAGGTACTTGTCTTTCATGACCTACTCGGAATCAACCACGACCTCAAACCGAAGTTTGTGAGAACCTACGCAAACCTCCAAGAGATAACAGTCTCAGCTCTTGAAACGTACGCGGCGGATGTTAGGAGTAAAAATTTTCCATCAGAAGATGAGAGTTATCAAATCTCGGATGCGGAAGCGGAAGCAATTGGTTTATATGGGCGGCCACTGCCAAAGGATGAAGATCCACTAGCAAGCTGGTAACACGTCGCTATTTTCATTTCTGGCCACTAGCCTTAGAAGATAATTAAACCTGCCCTCAGACCGGCTGGGGGCCCCTCATGCAGGGACCAGAGGAGGTAGAACTCGTAGTGACTACACGAGCGTATGAACTCATGATAATTATTGATGGCGATCATGAAGATGCCATGGTTGATGAAGTTGTTTCAAGAGTAGATACATGGACTCAAAGCGAGCAAGGGAAGCTTGAAAAAATCGATAAATGGGGTAAGAGGCGTTTCGCATATGAAATCAACCATAAAAGTGAAGGGCACTATGTTGTTCTTGAGCTAACTTTTGGTCAAGTTGACATGGAGCCTTTGCAGCGACAACTGCGTTTAGCTGATGAAGTCGTACGGCATAAACTGATACGCCTTCCTGACCAAGAAGCACAGAGAAGAGGGCTGATCTAAGCTCTAGAGAATCAGTATTGAACTAGGAGAAGATAAATGGCAAGAGACAACAACATTACGATCATAGGAAATCTCACAAGGGACCCTGAATTACGATTCACTCCTGGTGGGGCGGCAGTTACTGATATTGGCGTCGCATGGAATGAGAGTCGAAGGAATAAAGATACGCAAGAGTGGGAGAGCATCCCCTCATATTTTGATATCACCTGCTGGTTTGATCTTGCCGAAAATGTTGCGGCAACTCTGAGAAAAGGTGATCGGGTAATAGTAACTGGAAATCTAAAGTGGGACTCTTGGCAGAACGCAGATGGTGAAACCCGAAGCAAGGTAAAGGTAATCGCTGACGATGTAGCACCGAGCCTACGATTTGCCACTATTGAAAACGGGTCAATCCAAAAGACACAAAGTAGGGGAGGATTTAACAATGAGCCGCAGTCAACACCTCCTCCTGCACCTGAACCCACGTATGACCCTAATGAAGAACCATTCTAATAAATAAGGAATAAGAGATGCCTCCTACCAAAAACAAAAAAAGAAGCAAAACCCCACCCGCTGTAGACCGGAGAGGGAAGAAAAAAGTATCAATACTTACACAAGAAAAGATTGATTATATTGATTGGAAAGATGTCAATCTCCTCCGACGCTTCGCCTCTGACAGAGCTAAGATTCGCGCTCGCCGTGTTACCGGGAATAGCGCACAGCAGCAACGCGATGTGGCTTTAGCCATTAAGAACGCTAGAGAAATGGCGCTCCTCCCCTACACAAGCCGGATAACTACACAACGGGGGGGAAGGGGAGACCGGCGCCAACGAGATGACGATCGCCGGTCAAGAGATAACGAAGCTCCAAAGAGGCCATCGCCTCCCAGAGTGGATGCAGAGAAAGAAAAACAGGAAAAGGTGCAACTAAGTGAAGCCTCTGAAGCACCACCAGAAATAGTTGAAGAAACAACAGCAGAGGAGATAGTAGAGGAGACAACAGAGTGAAAGTTGTACTTCGAGCTGATGTAAGTGGACTAGGGAACAAAGGCGATGTTGTTGATATTGCCGATGGTTTCGCTCAAAATAAACTCATTCCTCAGGGCATGGCGTTTAAAGCATCACCTGGAGCTGAGCGAGAAGCAGAGAACATGCGAAAAGCCCGTGAGCTCAAAGCTTCTGAAGAGCGAGCTGTGGCAGAAGAAATAGCATCTCGTATGCAAGACCAAACGCTCTTAATTCAAATGAAGGCTGGTGAAGGAGGAAAGCTCTTTGGCTCCGTAACAGCAGCAGATGTAAGTAATGCTCTCTCAGAGCAAAAAAACATCACTTTAGACCGTAAAGCAATTTCCATTGATGAGAGCATTAAGGAGACTGGTACGTATTCAATTACGGTTAAGCCCCATCAGGACGTGCAATTTATTCTTTCGGTGGATGTTGTAGCTGAAGGTAACTGACCAACAACCAACAGAACAGCTGATTTAGCTGAGATCCTCGTAGATGCGGTATCCCCCTTAGTTACCCACAGTTTTCTTATATTAATCCAGAAAGTAATCCCCAAAAAAACCATAGAAATCCACAAAGTTTTTTAGGTTTTCCTATTGCATGTCACAGGCATAAGGCACCATTGTTATTACCTCATGTCTGATCAATTTTTACCACCGGATGAGCCGTACGATACTCCTCCACAACGGAGACCAAGTCGGGTTCCGCCCCACAATATGGCGGCGGAGGAATCTGTGCTCGGGGCTATGCTTTTAACGAAAGAAGCCATCGCTGATGCCATAGAGATCGTAACGAGTGAGGATTTCTATAAACCAGCCCATCAGAAGATCTTTAATGCGATTACGGCACTCTTTGCCGCTGGAGAGCCTGCAGACATAGTAACTGTCGCCGATGAACTTGGTCGTTCGGGAATGTTAGATGGAATAGGGGGAAACGCAACGCTTATAGAATTGCAAGCGAATACTCCGGCGGCTACAAACACAGTTGAATATGCACGCATCGTGTATTCCCACGCACAACTCCGGCGACTTATTCAAGCAGGAGCGGAAATTGCGGAAATAGGATTTTCTCAACCAGATGATGTAATCAAAGCTGTTGATGAAGCTGAGTCCCTTGTCTTCAATCTCGCACAAGGTAGAGACGCGAACACCTACATGGAGTTGGGGGAACTTTTAGATGAAACCCTTAATTTGCTTGAAGAGCGTGTTGAACGTGGAAAGAAGATCACAGGGACCCCTACAGGGTTCAATGATCTAGATAATCTTCTTGCCGGTCTTCAACCAAATAACCTCATCGTTGTAGGGGCTCGACCTGCAAT
>MDTE01104697.1_pt1 | contig 24528 bp, 19 predicted proteins | sample 811231 | NCBI WGS metagenome assembly MDTE01 (sample SAMN05326651, study PRJNA326480) | marine metagenome | isolation source: seawater | place: Indian Ocean: Red Sea | collected 2010 | reverse complement strand
GGTGGGGCGGTCCAGCAACCGATGGGGGATCGGGGCAAAGGTGACGGTGCTGCTTGATCAGGGCGAGCAACTCACGCGCGTGCTTCGATCGGCGCAGGGGTTCATGTCAAGTAATGAACCGCTCCTGCATTTCGGCATTCCCACCGGGACCCAGATCGAACGAGTGCGCGTCGAGTGGCCGAGCGGGATCGTCCAGCGGCTCGAGGAGGTGGTTGCGGATCAGTGGTGGGTGATCCGGGAGCCCGACAGCGGGGGCGTGGACGGGCCTGGAGCGCCCTCCAGTGAGCCCTGGTTCGCTGAAACGCCCCGGCCCTTCCAATGGGACCATCGTGAACGGTTTTATGATGACTATCAGAAGCAGCCCTTGTTGCCGGGAAAGCAATCTCAGGCGGGGCCTGGCGTTGCCGTTGCCGATGTGGACGGAGACGGGGATGAGGATCTCTTTGTCGGTGGCGCCGCCGGGCAGGGGGGGGTGTTGTGGGTGCAGCGTGAGGGCGCTTGGAAGCCCATCGAGTCGCCCTTTGCGGTCGATTCGATGAGCGAAGACATGGGCGTAGTGTTCTTCGACGCCGATGGGGATCGTGACCTGGATCTTTACGTGGTTTCGGGAGGCGTGGAGGCAGCGGTCGGCAGTCGGCTTTATCGGGACCGTCTCTATCTCAATCAAGGAAGCCTCCGGTTTCAGCGGGCTCCCGAGGGAAGCCTTCCCCTGAAGTTCCTCTCGGGGAGTTGTGTGGTGGCGGGGGACTATGATCGGGACGGGGACCTCGACTTGTTTGTCGGGGGGCGGACAATTCCCGGCCAATATCCTCTGGCGGCTCCCAACCAGCTTCTGCGAAATGACGGCGGGCGTTTCGTCGACGTGAGCGAGACGGTGCCGGGACTCGGCGACTCAGGGATCGTGACTTCGGCTCTTTGGACCGATCCGGACGGGGATGGGTGGTTGGATCTGATGGTGGCCCATCACTGGGGTGCCATCGCTCTCTTTGGTAACCGTCAGGGGCGTCTGGGGGATGTTTCCGAGCGCGTGGGGTTATCCGGACGCCGTGGATGGTGGAACGGGATATCGGGCACCGACTGGGACCAGGACGGGGACATGGATTACCTGGTTTCGAATCTTGGCCGGAACACCAAGTATCACGGCAATCCCGAGCATCCGTCGGTGATCTATTACGGGGATGTGGACGGGAGCGGTGTCTCCCGCATTGTCGAGGCGAAGTTTGAAGGGGAGATTGTTTATCCTGAACGCGGCAAGAGTTGCTCCACCGCCGCGATTCCCTCGCTGAACAGCAAGTTCAAATCATTCAAGCGGTTCGCCATGGCGAGCTTGCCCGAGATCTATTCTCCGCGGCAGTTGCAGCAGGCGCTCCGCCTTGAGGTGAATCATTTGGATTCCGTTCTGCTCCGCAACGACTCCGGACGGTTTCGGATGGAGTCCTTGCCGGCGCTGATCCAGGTCGCTCCAGGGTTTGGATGGGGGGTGGGAGACTTCAATCTCGACGGGTGGGACGATGCCTTTCTCGCCCAAAATGATTTTAGTCCGCAGCCGGAGACAGGGCGGATGGATGGAGGAATGAGCCTGGTGCTTGCCGGAGCGAAGGGCGGGGCGCTTCGAACGGTTTGGCCGGACGCCTCGGGAGTGAAGATTGGCGGTGATGCCAAGTCGGTCGCGGTGGTGGATCTCAACGCGGACGGCATTCCCGATCTGGTGGTGACGCAGAATTCGGGAGCCCTCAGGTGCCTCACCAACCAATTCGACGAAGATTCCCAATCTCTGATCCGGATCCGTCTCAAAGGGCCACCGGGCAACCCGACGGGGATTGGGTCTCGGATCCGGTTGAAACAAGGGGGTGGTCGGATCCGGACGCGAGAGATCTACGGGGGCAGCGGCTATCTCGGCCAGTCCAGCGCCACGGTCGTTTTTGCCCTGCACGAGCCGATCACCGAGGGGAATGGGATTGAGGTGCGTTGGCATGACGGCCGGTTGAGTCAGGTGAAGGTGCCTGCTGTGGGCAGCCATCGAATCGAAGTGCCTTATCCCGGCAAGTGGCCGTCGAGGTAGCCGACCGCCTTGGGTCGGTTCCGGGTTTCCAGAGCCTGACCTTTAACCGATCCAGGCTCGCCGAACCAGTTCTTTGAGCCGAGCGGCTTCGGTGGCCGTTGTCTTGGCGATGAAGCCCCGGGCGTGGGCAAAATGAACATCCGGTTCGCGTTCGATGCGGGTGAAGTCGAGCCGCTTGTCATCGTTGAATCGCGAAAGGCCGTATCCGGCGCCGCGACGATCTGGGTAGATGAGGGCGGCGACCCAGGCGTTCTTGTTCTGACGGTTGATGAAGAATTCCAATCCGGCCGAGGGATCATGCGGGACGGGTTGACGCCGGGGGAGGTAGAGCACGCCAAAACGGGATTGATTCTCCTCAAGGGTCCAGAACTCGCTGTTGCGTTCGATATAGTTCAGCCGTTGATTGAGGTTCTTGACGTAGTCGAGAAGATCCCGTCCTACCATTCGCATCACCTCCCAAATGATATCCCCTGGTTTGAGGTGTGTCTCAAGGGCGAAGCGGCGCAGGAGAGTGATGTCGATGGGCGAGTTGAGCTGGGCCATCACCTTGGGAGGCGCGCCCAACCATCTGGCGGTCTCGACCGCGCCCCGGCTGTCGAACCATTCAGCAGGTTCGAGCCAATCACAGAACTGCTTTGCCTGTTCATAAAGTCCCAGGTCCCGAAGCACGAGGGAAAGCGCGCAGGTGGGGGGGTGATCCTTGGGAAACTGATGGTGGTCGAAGTTGTTGTGATCCGGTTCGTGGCGTCCCCCGATGTCCACCACACAGGTTGCGGGGTTTTCGAGGTCGACCGGATCCGGATCCCGTCGGATGATGGGAACTTCGTAGTGTGCGGCGAGGACACTGCAGGCAAGAAACTCGTCCTTATGGGCGCCGCCCGGATGTGTTAGGATGGTATTGACGTTGACTTCGTGATTCACGTTGTTTGCCTTGCCCTTGGGCAACCTAACCGAGAGAATCCAAATGGCAACACTTTCAGGGGCTGCAATCTGATTCCGCGGATGATCACTCTTCTCAGGCGGGCGGCGTGGCCCGGTGAAAGTTCGAGCCCCTAAGCTGAATGAAACCGCGCACGACCATTGCAAGCGTTCCCACTCCCGATGGAGGAACCCTCGTTCTCGAGGAGCATGACGGGGACTACTACGTACGGCTCGGGGGAGCGATCCTGATGAGTACCCGCTCGACCCTCTCCGAGCGATTTCTCGCCGAGGTTGTCGCCCGCCGATTGTCCGGAATGACCTCAGCCTCCGTCTTGATCGGCGGTCTGGGTTTCGGGTTTACCACGCGAGAACTCCTGGAACGAACCGACCAGCGGGTCCGCGTCGAGGTGGCCGAGTTGTTTGACGAGGTCATCGAGTGGAATCGTCAATATTTGGGGGCCCAGAACAAAGGGGTTTTGGAGCATTCCCGGGTGAGGGTTCACCATCAGGATGTATGGGATGCGATGGGCCGGCCCGGCGAGGGCGGGGCCTATGATGCGATCCTGCTCGATGTCGACAACGGGGCCAGTGCCCTGGTACAGGAGCGAAACGGCCGGCTGTATTCACTCCGGGGCCTCCATCGGATTGCCTCCTCCCTGAATGACCGAGGCTACCTTGCGGTTTGGTCCGCCAATCCGGATCCCGCATTTAATCGGCGACTTCAACATGCGGGGTTCTCGGTGGAGGAAATCCCCGTTCGAGCCCATGAACGGGCGCGTCGGAGTGCCCATGTCGTTTATCTTGGACGGAAGACGAAGGCCGTCGGTTCCGCTCAGAAGGAAAAAACAGAAGGCAAACGGGGTCGGCGGGCCTGAGTCTGGGGTGGCTAGGAGGCTTGGGACGAATGGACGGTCTCGAGAATGCGCCGGGACCGATCCTCGATGATGTCGTAGTCCCCGGAGGCGATGTCATCGGGCTGAAACAGGCTGTTGACGAAACCCAGCGCGAAGGCGCCCGCCCGGAGATAGTCGGTTGCATTCTCTGGGGTCACGCCGCTGGTGGGCACGAGTTTCAGGAAGGAGAGCGGTCCCAGGCATTGTTGAACAAATGCGGGGCCGGTGCCGGCCCCCGGGAAAAGTTTCTGGAGGGGGGCGCCGGCGCGATGGGCTTGAAGCATTTCGGTGGGCGTGCTGCAACCCGGCATGGCAGCGACGCCCAAGCGGGCTGCCGCATCAATCACGACTTCGTCGACGACGGGCGATACTAGGTAACGCGCCCCGGCGTCGACCGCTTGCTCGGCTTCCTTGAGGGTGAGCACCGTTCCCGCCCCGACAACGATTCCCGGGCGACGAGCGAATTCCTGGATGAGTTCGAGCGCTCCGGGAATGGAGTATGTGAATTCGATGACGGTGAACCCGCCTCGGAGGGCCGCTTCCATGGCGGCGTGGGCGGCCTGGGTACGTTGCGTTCGCAGGATGGCACTCGCTTTCGCTTGTCCCAAGTGAGTCACGAAGTCGGTCGGATTCATAGGCCTAGGGGGGGAGGGAATTATTCGGGGAGGGATTCGACGGGTGTGGAAGCCAGACTTGCCCTGAGGTAGCGGGCGTGTTGATCATCGCTCACCTCCTCCGGGGTCGCCTGACAATGACTCTGGAATCCTGGAAAATTCCAGAGGTTGGGAAAGCCCCGGCACTGGTGAGGTTTGACGGGTTGAATGCGACAGTCGAGCCCATCGAGAAAAACGCATTCATGATTGGGCCGCTCGACCAAGGCCAAACCGCGGCGGTTGTGTCGAAGGCGAGTGAATTTTTGGATGAATGCTTCCACCCTTTCGCCGAGGAAGGCGGCAATACTTTCAGACTCCTCTTCCGTGATCTTAACTTCCCCGGGCCACCGGCAGCAGGCCGTACATCGATCACAATGGTAGAAGACAGGCATGCTGGGGGCGCGTTTGGAAACGGCTCTTTCCGGGTTCCGCGTTACGGGGCGAGCTGGATTTTAACCCGGGCCTCCTTCTTCAATCGTTCCAGGTAACCGGGCAGTTTCTGTTCGACATACTTGGCCTCCAGGTTGAGTCGGATGGCGGCTTCGACCTCCTGCAAGGGCCGGAGTTTGGCTGGCCGATGCTCAATCATCTTGATCAGATGGAGCCCGGCGCCGATGGCCATCACCTCACTGACTTGACCGGGGCGTAATCCAAATGCGGGGACCTCGAATTCAGGTTTGGTTTGTCCTTTGACAATGACGATTTCCCCTCCCCGGGATCGCGTCAACGGATCCTCCGAGTAGGACCTTGCCAAACTGGCAAATTCCTCCCCCTCGAGGGCTCGACGGCGAAGTTCCGCCATGAGGGTTTTTCGTTCGTTGATGCTCTTTTCTGGAAGGGGATTCCCCGTTTGGGGAGAGACCATTCCAAGGAAGATACGGCGGATGTGAATCGACTCCGGCTCCGTGAACGCTTGCTTGTTGCCTTGGTAGGAATCCCGAATCGCTTTTTCCGGAACGAGGTAGTTGCCTTTGACCTCACGTTCGATGACGGCCTTGACCACCCCTTGCTCGTAGAGCTGCTGCAGGTAGTAGGCCTGGGTAACTCCGGAGGCGATGATATGACGCTCGGCGGCCTCATCGGACCCGAGTCGGTCGGTCATGAGTTGGACCTCTGCCTTCTGGAAATCCTTGCCTTTCTCCTGTTCCGCCGGGTTGGCCCGGGCGAGGATGAGCTTGGTGGTGATCAGCTTGTCGAGCAGTTGGGCCTCCAGCGTCTCCCGCTGGGCGGTGGGAACGGGGATTCCCTGAGCGGCTTTGTTCGCCCGGATGAAGATGAAGGCCTGGTCCAGTTCGTTACGGGTGACCTTCAGATTGGTTCCGGTGGCAAGCGTTTCGTCTGGGAAGAGATCCTCAAATCCCTCTAGAGCGCCGACCGCCGCCTGCGGTGAGTCGGGAAGAGCCACGAGGAATGCGAGACCGAGAACGGCTGTCGAGACGGGCAGGTTCATAGGACAGATTCTGATGAGACCCTGCAAGACTATAGGTTTGCAATCTTCACGCGACTAATATTTTCGAGTGATTGGATCTCCTCGACGATCTCCCTGGTGGGAATGCTGTCGAGATGCAGGACGGTGAGTGCTTGGCCCCCGGCGGCGTCGCGGTTGAGGCTCATATTGGCGATATTGATCTCATGTTTTGCCAGGAGCGTCCCCAGCGCTCCGACCAGGCCGGGGCGGTCGTTGTTGGTCACCAGGCAAAGCACCCCGTTGGGATCGATTTCCACGGGTATCCCGTTGAGTCGTACGATTCGGGGACTCATCGAAGCCCCAAAAAAGGTTCCTCCAGCCGAGGTCTTCGTTTCTCCCTGGTAGGCCGCCACATGGAGCCATTCGGCGAAGTCGATGGCCTCGTTCGATTTCACTTGTTCCACCACCAGGCCCAGCGAACCGGCAAGGGACTTCGCATTGACCTGATTCACATCAGAGCCGCCGGCATTGGAAAGGAATCCCATCAGCACGCAACGTGTGATCGGATCTCCGGGGAGATCGGCCGCTTTGCCTCCGAAGGTGATCACCAGGCGATCGTTGCGTTGTGGGGCCAACTGCGCCAGGAGGCGCCCCAATTTTTGAGCGAGGTTGAGGTAGGGTTGAACGAGAGCGGCGGTTTGCGCGTCCAGACTGGGCATGTTCACCGCGTTTTGGATGGCGCCACTTCGGAGGTAGTGGGTGATGGTTTCGGCGATCTCGATTCCCACATTATCCTGAGCCTCTTCGGTGCTGGCTCCCAGGTGGGGGGTCATGACCACCTCCTCCCGCTCCCGAAAGGGGTGGTCATCCGGGAGGGGTTCCTTTTCGTAGACGTCGAAGGCCGCGCCCGCCACGATCCCGGTGTCGATTGCTTGAATGAGATCCGTTTCGTTCACGATGCCACCGCGAGCGCAGTTGAGAATGCGGACCCCGGGCCTCATTTTTTGAAAGGCCTCGGTGTTGATCATGCCCCGGGTCTCATCGCTCATGGGCATGTGAACCGTGATAAAATCGGCAACTGGAAAAATCTCGTCGAGTTCCATCATCTCCACCTGGAGGGCTCTGGCCCGGGAAAGGGAAAGATAGGGGTCGTAAGCCAGGACCCGCATGCCGAAGGCGATCGCGCGGCGGGCGACTTCGGTGCCGATCCGGCCAAGTCCCAGGATCCCAAGCGTCTTCCGATAGAGCTCAACCCCCTTGTGCGCCTTGCGGTTCCACGCTCCCTGCTTGATCGACATATGGGCTTGAGGGATCTTGCGGGCGGTGGCCATGAGCATGGAGAACGTGAGTTCGGCCGTCGAGATGGTGTTGCCACCCGGGGTGTTCATCACCACGATCCCTCGCTTGGTGGCCGCGTCCACGTCGATGTTATCCACCCCGACCCCGGCTCGTCCGACGACCTTCAGGTTCGGGGCGGCGGCCATGATGGATTCGGTGATCTTGGTTTCTGAGCGGACGACCATCGCGGCGACATCGCCGACCAGAGGCAGCAGTTCGGCTTCGCCCAGACGATCCGAGAGCACGACGGTTTCCAGGTCGTTTTGTTGCTGAAATTGCTCGATCCCCTTTGCCGAAATGGGGTCACAGATCATTATTTTCATAAAATCGAGTCGCGAAATCTAGGGGATGAGCTTTGGCAGGTCAAATATCGAAACCGCCAAACGGGTCAGAGGGGCGATGGGAGCGCCTCGATCTCCGCGGCATAACCCTGACGAAAGCTGGGATAGTTGAATTGGTAACCAATCTCCTCGATCAGGCGTCGATTCGACACCCGTTTATTGGTGAGGGCGCGCTTTCTCTGCTTGAGTTCGCCGGCGGAAGCAGCCGGAGGCAGCGGCTTGTGGAGCTGCTGGGAGAGGAAGGTGAAGAACTCGAGCTGGGTGACGGGCTCCGAATCGGTCACGTTGTAGGCCATGCCTGATTGGCCGTGTTCCAACAGGGCAATCATTGCCCCCACCAAATCGGTCACGTGAATCATGTTGATCAAGCGGGATCCGTCGCCAATGAGACGGGCTTGGTTCTTCAGATACTGCTGGAAGAGGTAGCCGCGACCGGGACCGTAGATGCCGGAGGCTCGTACGACCGATGCGGGGAATTGTTGGTCATGGTGGGCTCGAAAGAGCTCATCCTCGGTTTCGACCAGGACCCGACTCGTTGCCGTTGTCGGGCACCGTTCGGCGGCTTCGGTGATCCATGATCCGTCGGTCTGCCCGTAGACGCTGGTGCTACTGACATGGAGATACCGCTTGAGGGTAGGGGATGGAGAAAGGTGGCGGATCAAGTGCCGTGTCCCTTGAAGGTAAACTTGCTGGTAGACCTCTGAGTCCCCTTTCATTGATGAGACCGCATTGATGACCCACTCGACGGAGCGGGGGAGGTGTTTCAGGGTTTCGGGTCGGGTGATGTCGGCCTCGAGCGGTTGGATGCCGGCGGACCGGATGGCACTGGTATCATCAAACTGCCGGCGAATGCCCCACACCCGGTGTCCCCGTTGGACCAGTTCCCGCGCCAATTCGAATCCGAGATAGCCGCATCCAATCACCGCTGCATCCATTCAATTGATTGAGAGATCGTTGCAGCAAAAAGGCAAGCTCTGTATACCAGTTGAATTGGTTCGCGACATTGAACAGAGCGTTTCCAGAGCAGGAAAGGACAACAGGCAGCATCGATGGATTCCCAAACCCCATCCTCTGACCGCGACATCGCGGAGGATTGTCTAGCCTCCGGAGCGAAGCCGGAACTGTTGGCCCCGGCGGGCAATTGGGATGGGGCGCGGGCGGCCGTGGAAGCCGGGGCCGATGCGATCTATTTCGGTCTCGGTGCCTTCAATGCCAGGATGCGGGCCGATAATTTCACGGCGGACGAGCTCCCGGAGCTCATGAGGTTCCTGCACCAACGAGGCGTTCGGGGCTATCTCACCCTCAACACGCTTGTCTTTCAGGACGAACTGCCGAGGGTGCCGGCCCTGTTGAGGCAAGTGATGCGGGCGGGCGTCGATGCTGCCATCATTCAGGATGTGGGGATCTGTCGGCTGATTCGCCAACTTTCCCCCGATTTTCCCATTCATGCCTCTACCCAGATGACCATAACCAGTGCGACCGGGATTCGATTTGCCAGGGAACTGGGGTGTCAACTCGTCGTGATGGCGAGGGAGTGTTCCATCGCCGAGCTGGAGAAGATTCAGGCAGAGGGTCAGACGCCGACCATGCCTCTGGAAGTTTTTGTTCACGGGGCGCTCTGTGTCGCCTATTCGGGGCAATGTCTGACGAGTGAGTCACTGGGAGGACGCTCGGCCAACCGGGGTGAATGCGCCCAGGCCTGTCGGATGACCTACGATCTTTACCAGGATGGAAAGAAGATCGAATTGGGTGACCGACGATACTTGTTGAGTCCTCAGGACTTGATGGGGTTGGAGGCGATTCCCGATTTGATCCGGGCGGGGATCGCGTCCTTCAAGATTGAGGGCCGCCTGAAGGCGCCGGAATACGTGGCCAGTGTGACCAGTGCCTATCGCCGTGCCATTGATTCCGCTTGGTCCTCCGGCCGCAATCACCTGGATGGACTGGTTTCGGAGACGCGATACGACCTGGAAATGGCGTTTTCGCGCGGCCTCTATTCGGGTTGGCTCCGGGGCATTGACAATCGGCATCTGGTCCATGCCCGGTTCGGAAAGAAGCGAGGGGTCCGGGTGGGGCAAGTGATCTCGATCAAGCGATCTCGTATTGTGGTGGCGGTGGCCCCCGGGAGTCGCCTCAAGGAAGGAGACGGGGTCGTCTTCGATCAGGGGCGTCCCGATCGGGCCGAGCAGGGAGGCCGGATTGTGCGGCTTCATGAAACCAAGACGAGGGGGCAGGTCGCCATTGAATTGAGACGGGGTTCGGTCGACGTCGAGAGGATTCAGCGAGACGATTGGGTGTGGAAGACCAGCGATCCCGAATACGAAAAGCGGTGGCAGCGAGTGGCCGCGGCGAAATCCCCCTTGGTCAGGACGCCGATTGGAATCCGCGTGACCGGATCGGCCGGGGAGTCGATGCGTTGTGTCGCTTGCGATCCCGACGGTCGCGTGGTCGAGGCGGTTTCCCGAATCGATCTCGAGGCAGCGCGATCCCAGGCGCTTGACGGGGATCGTCTGGAGAAGCAGTTGGGCCGTCTGGGGGGGACGCCGTTTGTGCTGGGCCGCCTCTCGAACGAGCTCTCAGGGGATCTGATGCTCCCGGTCAGCGAACTGAACCATCTGCGCCGCGTCCTCGTGGACTCGCTTCTGGGCGAGCGATCGACGGGGCCTCGGTGGAGAATCCTCCCCGCTCAGACCCCGTGCTCCCTGGGGCCCGAGTCGGCGCCTCGGGATCCGGGCTCGTCCGTTGAGTGGGTTGTTCTGATTCGGCGGCTGGATCAACTGGGGCCCGCCTTGGAAGCCGGGATCCGGACGATCTACTGCGATTTTGAGAACCCGAAGGATTATCGAGCCGCCGTCAGCCAGTTTCGAAGGCGTTATGGGGACAAGCCCGGGTCCGGCCAGGCCCCGGCCATCGGATCGCCGAGCATCTTTGTCGCGCCCCCTCGCATTCACAAGCCGGGTGAGGACTGGATTCTCAAGCAAGTTCAGTCAAGCCAGCCGGACGGGTTCTTGGTCCGGAATTTCGATCACCTCGAGTTTTATCGCGGGGCACGCCTGAGGGGGGACTTTTCCCTCAACGTCGCCAATGCGCTTGCCGCCGAGTGTTTCATGGGAAAGCCCGGCATGGAGCGCGTGACCCCCTCCTATGATTTGAATGTCCATCAACTCGAGGCACTGGTCGCGGCGGTTCCCGGTCATTGGCTTGAAATCACCTTGCATCAGCACATGCCAATGTTCCACATGGAGCATTGTGTGTTTTGCGCCTTTCTTTCGGAGGGGAAGGACTACCGGGATTGTGGACGCCCCTGTGATCGTCATGAGGTCGCCTTGGAGGATCGGGTGGGGCAGCGACATGATCTCAAGGCGGATGTCGGATGCCGAAACACGCTCTACAACGGGCGAGCCCAGACGGGGGCCGAGTATTATCAGGATTTCTTCAACTGGGGCGTGCGTTCATTTCGTCTGGAATTCCTCTCGGAAAGTCCTTCAGCCGTGGGGGAAACGATTCAGCTTTATGATCAGTTGCGTTCGGGTGCGGTGTCCGGGGATGCCCTCTGGCGTGAATTGAAACTCACCCGTCAGCTAGGGGTTACCCGCGGGACGGTCGCCCCGGCTTCCTAGCGGCTGATGATGGTCTGGGCTTGAACGGGATCGATTTTCAGAATGGCCTCGCGAGCGGGTCTTCCGATGCCGGCAAAATCGTTGTTGAGGGCATTGATGAGGTGGGGGACCGCTGGTTGGGCTTCATTCCCGAACCGACCCAAGGCCTCGGCCGCACAGATCCGGACCTCCATTGATTCATCCCATAGGGAGTCGATGAGGGGAGCGATCGCCCGTCGGGCGGCCGGACCCTGTTTTCCCAGGGCAATGGCGGCGTTTCTTCGTACATGGGACATGGGGTCCTCAAGGCAGGCGATCAATCCCGAAATGGCGATGGGGTTGCCGGAAAGGGTGCGGCCGATTGTTTGAGCCGCGGCCGATCGAATCGAACTTGAGGCATCGTGCAGGGCGTTGATGAGGGGCTCGGGCAATCGGTCCGATGGTGCCGCGATCCGGCCGTAGGCGACAATGGCCGCCAATTGAACCATTTCCGAGGGGTCGCTCATCTGTCGTTCGACCGCACGAAGAGCCGAACTCGCCGCTTCGCCCATCAGGCCGATTGACTTCAGGGCTTGAGAGCGGAGGTCAGCGTGCCTTGAAGTCAGAAAGGGCGTGAGATCGGGAAGCACGGAATCGGCTTGCTCCCCAAGGAGTCCGATCAGGCGGATCGTTGTTTGCTGCAACTCCGGCTCCGGGCGTTGGAGGGCACGATGAAGGATCGGCAATAGCCCGCTGCGTTGATCCGCGATCGAACGTTAGAGCAAGAGGAGTGCGGTCTCTCGGCGCTCAAGGCGTTCCCGGGCGCTGGGGAAGAGACGGCGCATGGTGCTCGGGGAAAGAACGGTTCCCAATCGATCCTTGAGCGTGTCGGGAAGGGTTTGCAGCAGTCGGACACGAGCAGGCTCCGGTCCGTTGATCATGCGGTCGATTGAGAGAAGCCACTTGGTTCTGGAAAGACCCCGGCCGAGGTCATGGACGCCTTCAAACGCGTTGCGGTCACCGAGGGGAAGGCCCGGCGCGGAAACTGGAGGCTTGTCTTGCCCCGGACGGGGCGAGCGGATCCAACGGGCGGTGCCCGTCGCCATCAGGCCAAGCGCTAACGCGATTCCTGCGCCCCAGAAAAGCCTTCGCTTGGCGCGGGAGGGGGGATCGATTGGGGCGGGCGGCATGGCACCGAGTCCCGGGCTGAGGGTCAACGGCGGGTTGCCGGGGAGACATCACACGTCGCAGAGCCGCACGGCTTCATAGAGCGAGCCCAGGGGGTGTCTCTTGGGAATAAACTCCTGGGCGATGTAGCCTTTGAAGCCCGTCTCGACGATGGCCTGGCAGATGGCCGGATAGTTGAGCTCTTGGGTGTGGTCGATCTCATTTCGGCCGGGGTTTCCTCCGGTGTGGTAGTGCCCAAAATACTCGTGGTTTTCCCGGATGGTTCGGATGACGTCGCCCTCCATAATCTGCATGTGGTAGATGTCGTAGAGGAGTTTGAACCGCTCGGAACCGACTCGATCGCAAAGCTCGATTCCCCAGGCGCTCTTGTCGCACTGGTAGTCCTCGTGATTCACCTTGCTGTTGAGTAACTCCATGCAAACCGTCACCTTGTGTTTTTCGGCGATAGGCATGACTTTCTTGAGGCCCTCCGCGCAGACCTCGAGCCCGGATTCATCGTCCAAGCCCTCACGGTTTCCGGAGAAGCAAATGATGTTTGGGAATCCGGCTTCGGCCACTTGAGGGATCAATTTCTCATATCCTTCGATCAGCCAGCCATGGTTTTCCCGACGATTGAACCCCTTTGGAATCGAACCCGGCCCATTGGCCATTGCGCAGACCAGACCATGCTTTTGGATCGTGGGAAAATCCTCGGGGTTGAGGAGTTCGACCGATTGCATGCCGAACTGGGCGGCCGCTTGGGCGAGTTCCTCGAGGGTCAAGTCCCGATAGCACCACTTGCACACCGAGTGATTGACCTTGCCTCCCAGTCGAATGGGCTTGATCGAGGCCGCCTCGAGAAGCGGTTTTCCGACCCCGGCCGCGGCCGTGGCCAGGGTGACCCCGGCGCCGGCCTGAAACACCTGTCGACGTGAAATCCGAAGTTCCGATGTGGGCGAGGAGTGGTTTGGCATGGGGGGCACTACACAAGAAAAAGGGCGAGGCGTCAATCGGATAGGCGTCCCCTCCGGCGTTCGGGTTCTCCAGGGACGGGGAGGGTCCTGCTGGCTTCGATCCCGGGCGGATTGGGAATCGACTGCGCCGACGGATCAGACCAGAACAAACTCTGGCCAGGGGAAGGCCTTTTTCATATGCTCGCGCGCTTTGCCTGGTTTCAGGTAAGGTTGGGTGGCAACGTGAGAGGCAGTCCGAGCAGGCTATGAGCAACAATCCCCTACTGAGCAGTCAGCAGATTCGACGCGATTTTTTGGAGTTCTTCGGCTCGAAGGAGCACACAATTGTCCCCTCATCCAGTTTACTGCCGGAGGCCCCGAACCTCCTCTTTACCAATGCCGGGATGAATCAATTCGTGCCCATTTTTCTGGGCCAATCGCCATGTCCCTATCAGCCGGGGCGGGCTGCTGATACCCAAAAATGCATTCGAGCGGGTGGGAAACACAATGATTTGGAAGACGTCGGATGGGACACCTATCATCATACATTCTTCGAGATGCTGGGGAACTGGTCCTTTGGGGATTACTTCAAACGGGAAGCGATCCAGTGGGCCTGGGAGTTGGTGACCGGGGTTTGGCAGTTCCCGAAGGATCGGATCTACGCCACGGTGTATGCGCCGGATCAAGCCCAGGGCGATCCCGCCCAGTTCGATCAGGAAGCCTACGATTACTGGGCCGAGATCATGTCCGCCGCTGGTTTGGATCCGAAGGTTCACATCGTCCACGGGAACAAGAAGGACAATTTCTGGATGATGGGAGACACGGGCCCCTGCGGTCCGTGTTCGGAGCTTCACGTCGACCTCACCCAACAGGGAGACACCCGAGGTGCGTTGGTCAATCAAGACAGCTCCGAGTGCATCGAGATATGGAATCTGGTATTCATCCAATTCAACGCCAATGCGGACGGAACCTTTACGGATTTGCCCTCCAAACATGTCGATACCGGAATGGGGTTTGAACGGGTGGTCAGCATTGTTCAGAACACCCGGCGGTTTACGGATTTCGGTGCCACGATCTCCAATTACGAAACGGATGTGTTTCGCCCTATTTTCGACGAGATTGAACGTCTCTCGGGGAAGCGCTATCGATCGACTCTTCCGAGGAAGGGCGCGACGCGCTTAACCGATCAGGAGCAGGTCGACGTCGCGTTTCGGGTGATCGGGGATCATATTCGCACCCTGAGCTTTGCGGTTGCCGACGGGATTCAACCGGGGAACACCGATCGCAATTATGTCTTGAAGCGGATCCTGCGCCGTGCCGTCAGGTATGGGCGGACGCTGGGGTTCGAGAAGCCGTTTTTTTATCAGTTGGTCGATGTGTTGGAACGCAGTATGGGCGAGATTTTTCCCGAGCTTCGGGCTCGGCACGAGTCGGTGAAAGAGGTGTTGCTGATGGAAGAGGAGTCGTTCAATCGTACGCTTGATCGTGGCATTGATCTCTTTCGCGACGAAGTGGCTCAATCGGAGGGAAGCCCAACCCTCAGTGGTGATTTTGCGTTCAAGCTCTACGATACCTATGGATTTCCGCTCGACCTCACGACCTTGATGGCGCGGGAACAACGGATGACGGTGGATACCGATCGGTTTGAGGCGTTAATGGCACTCCAGCGTCAAAGGGCCCAAGCCTCGCAGAAGAAGGAGACGATCGAAGTCACGACGCTTTCGGACGCTCCCGCCACCGAGTTCCACGGATTTGATTCCAGCGAGCTTGACGCCGAAGTCTTGGAGATCGTCGAGTTGAAGGAGAAAACCGGCGTGCTTCTCAAGGCGACACCCTTCTATGCAGAAATGGGAGGTCAGGTGGGGGACCAGGGGGTGCTGGAAGCCGGGGGGGCGAGCTGGAAGGTGCGGGAGACGGTCAAGGTGGGGGCGTCGTTTGTACACCTCCTGGAGGGGAATGCGGAGGGGTTGTCCGCGGGGCAGTCGGTGTCGGCCGTGGTGGATCGGCGTCGACGGAATGCGATTGAGAGGCACCATACCGCGACCCATCTTTTTCACTGGGCCCTTCATGAAGTAGTGAGCCGGGACGCGAGTCAAAAGGGATCCTACGTGGGGCCGGAGAAACTGACCTTCGATTTCAACGCCAAGCCGTTGACTCCCGAACAAATCGGAGACATTGAGCGGTTGGTCAATGAGCGGATTCTGGAGAATGAGCGAGTTCATTGGTTTGAGGTGGATCACGATGAGGTCAAGGATCGGCCGGAGGTGATGCAGTTTTTCGGCGAAAAATACGGGGATCGAGTCCGGGTGGTCCAGATCGGAGGTCAGGCCCAGCAACTCGACGGTTACTCGATGGAGCTTTGCGGGGGAACGCATGCTCGGGCGACGGGTGAGATTGGGCTCTTCACGATCACCGGTGAGTCGGCGATTTCTGCCGGGATTCGGCGTGTCGAGGCGTTTGCTGGGTCGGTTGCCTTCAAGGAGGCTCACTCGAATCGCCAGAGACTCTCGGGCCTGGCCGCCCGGCTCAATGCCCCGAGCGCGGAGTTGGAACGCAAGCTGGATCAGATGCTGGAGCACCAGAAGAAGCTCGAGAAACAACTCAAACGTTGGCAGGAACGGGATGCACTCCATCAATCCAAAGCGCTTCTTGAGCAGGCGACCGAGATGCCCGGATTGGGGGATCGTCCTCCTTTTTCTGTGATCGCGGCCAATTTGGGGGCGGTCGACGGGAAGACGGTTCAGTCGGTTGCCGAACGTCTCAAGGCAACGTTTTCCGGAGTGGTGGTTCTCGGAGGCGGCGACGGAGAATCCGTTGCTTTGGTGGCCTTGGTGCCCCGGACGCTGACCGCTCATGTCCAGGCTGGGAAGATTATTCAGGCGATCGCTCCCGAGGTGGGAGGGAAGGGCGGAGGACGCCCTGAATTTGCCCGAGGCGGCGGGAAGGATCCGCAAGGGCTGGATCGGGCGATTGCCAAGGCGGGAGAGTATCTCGCGGCCGGTTGAGTCCGCTGGCGTGGGGAGCGTCGTCGAGTGGAGCGACTTGCACGGAGTGCGTTTCGAGCCCATCTTAGGAGTGGAAGGAGGTCATGGGAACCAAAGACACCAGCGAACAGTTTGACGAGATCGAGAGTGCCATCGCTGCAGTGCGGGCGGGCAGGATGGTGGTGGTGGTCGACGACGCGGATCGGGAAAACGAGGGAGATCTGATCATGGCCGCCGAGAAGGTGAGCTCGGAGACGGTCAATTTCATGGCGAAATTCGGGCGCGGCCTCATCTGTGTTCCGACGACTCAGAACCGATTGCGTCAGCTCGGGGTCGAAGAGATGGTGTCCCAAAATCGCGATTCCTTTCAAACTGACTTTCAAGTGAGTGTCGATGCGGCCAGGGGGATTACCACGGGGATCAGTGCTGCCGATCGGGCGGAGACGATCCGTGTCATGGCGGATCCGACGGCTGTGGCCGAAGATCTCCACCAACCCGGTCACGTGTTTCCACTTCGCGCCAAAGAGGGGGGGGTGTTGCAGCGGGCCGGGCATACGGAAGCGGCGGTTGATCTCGCAAGACTTGCAGGATGCCGTCCGATCGCCGTGATCTGCGAGATCATGAACGATGACGGTTCGATGGCCCGGTTGCCCGAATTGAAGCAGTTCGCGGCGACCCACGATTTGAAAATCTGTTCGATCGAAGGATTGATCAAGTATCGGCGTCAACGGGAAAAGCTTGTTGAAAAAGTCGAAGTGGTTGAGATGCCAACCGATTACGGCGCGTTTCAACTTCACCTCTATCGGTCTCGGCTGGATGGCGTCAACCACATGGCGCTGACCTGTGGCGACCTGGTCGGCGAGGACGCCAGCCTCGTGCGGGTTCACAGCGAGTGTTTAACGGGGGACGTATTTGGTTCCCGTCGGTGCGATTGCGGTGACCAGCTCCACCAGGCGATGCGACGAATTTCGGACGAGGGTCGGGGGGTCCTGCTCTACATGCGGCAGGAAGGGCGGGGGATCGGCTTGGATGCCAAGATCCGTGCTTACAAGTTGCAGGAGCAGGGCTATGATACGGTTGAAGCGAATCTGAAGCTGGGGTTCAGTTCGGATTTGAGGGAATATGGAATCGGGGCTCAGATTCTGGTTGATTTGGGCATCCGGCGGATTCGTCTGCTGACCAACAACCCGAAAAAGGTTGTGGGGCTTGATGGCTATGGATTGGAGATCGTTGAGCAAGTGCCGATTCGAACGGATGCCAACCCTCACAACGAGAAATACTTGGAGACGAAGAAAGAGAAGATGGGCCATCTGTTCTAGTTCGATTCCAAGAGATCAAAGCACTTTATGCTCAAGTCCAATTCGGCCGCGAAGTCGGCCCGGGTGACCCGGGCCAGGGTGGCGATCGTGGCAGCGCGCTACAACGCCCGCTATGTGAATGGCATGTTGCGTCACGCCAAGGGAACGCTGGCGGAGGCCGGTGTGGGATCCAGTGACTTGACCGTGGTTCGGGTTCCCGGAGCCTTCGAGATTCCCGCCGTCGTTTCCCATTTGGCGAAGCACAAGCAGAGCAATCAGATCGAGGCGGTCATTGGATTGGGAGTGATCCTCCAGGGTGCCACCAGTCATGCGCAGGAGATCGGTACGGCCGTAACTCAGGCCTTCGCCCAGATTCAGGTTCAGTTTCAGATCCCTGTCATCCACGAGGTATTGGTGTTCACCGAGGTGAAGCAGGCGCGGGAACGTTGCCTGTCCTCAGAGTATAACCGGGGGCGTGAAGCGGCGCTGACGGCGCTGGAGATGATCAAGGTCATGCGGCGGCTTTGAATTTTGAATCCGCAAGGCAAATGAGATCAGGCACTTGGGTGAGATTTCGGTTGAGACCAAGCTGAATGAATCGATCGTCCGGAACGTCCTATTTACAGGGGAAGGATGACTTTGTGAAAAATTTCACAAAAGCCCTTGCTTGAGGTTTGGAGAATGTTAAGTTGGTTTAGAGTGAAATCGGAAAGAGGTTCAGAAATGACAAAACGATCCATCAAATTAGTGGCCGGGTTGGTGCTCAGTGGCGTGTCGATGACCCTATTGGGAGGGGATATCACGGGGAAAGTGACCCTCAAGGGCACGCCTCCCAAGGAAAAGAAGCTCCCCCTGGACCCGTTCTGCAGCAAGGCCAACAAAAACGCGGGATCGGCTACCACCCGTTTCTATGTGACCGATGACAACGGCGGATTGGCGGAGGTGTTTGTTTCCTTGAGGGAGGTGAAGGGAGAGTTTACGGCACCCAGTGAACCGGCGGTCCTGGATCAGGTCGGCTGTGAGTACACCCCCTACATCCTGGCTGCGCAGACGGGGCAGAAGATCGTGGTGAAGAATTCTGATCCCGTTTTGCACAACGTCCATCCCACGCCGCGGGTAAAGGGAAATTCGGAATACAACAAGGCGCAATTGCCCAAAGGGAAGGATCTCGACTTCACCTACAACAAGGCGGAGAAGTTCCTACGCTTCAAATGCGATGTTCACCCGTGGATGTTCGCATACGTGAGCCTGGTGGATCACCCCTATTTCGATGTTAGCGGGACCGACGGATCCTATGCGATCAAGAATGTTCCTCCGGGTGAGTATGTGATTGAAGCGATTCATCGGAAGGCGCACGCTCCCAAGTATGTCGGTCTGTCTCAGAAGATTACGGTGACGACTGATGGCGGAACGGCGGATTTTGTGGTCGACCTGACCAAGTAATCTTCAAAGAAGAGCATCGGGCACGCCGACAGGGGTGCCAAGGATTTCCTGAGAGTGACCGAAACACCCTCCTACAATCCCCGGATCCATTGGTTCGCCCTCGTGACCTGTGTCGCGACGCTGGGGCTCATCGGAGTCGGAGGTGTGGTGACGAGCACGGGGGTGGGGATGGCGGTGCCCGACTGGCCCAACACCTACGGTTACAACATGTTCTTCTTTCCCTTTTCCCAATGGGTAGGGGGGATTCTCTGGGAGCATTCGCATCGCCTCTTTGCTTCGGGAGTTGGCTTGCTGACCCTGATCCTGTGTTTGTGGACCTTTGGCCGGCCGGCGCGAGGTGCCCTCCGGTGGGTGTTGGTGCCTCTTTCCGGAGGGGGGGCACTGGTGTCATGGAAGACGGGGCGCTTTCAGGATGCGGCTTTTCTGGGGGGAGTTTGCTTGGTGGCCTTGGCGGTGAGTTTTGTCTGGCCGCGCTGTCGGCCCAGTCGCCCGCTGCTCAAGATCATGGGGGTGGTGGCTCTGGTCGGGGTGATCGGACAGGGGATTCTCGGAGGGCTCAGAGTGACCCTGTTCGCCGATCAAATCGGGATTATCCACGCGGCGATCGCCCAGTTGTTCTTCGTCCTTCTGTGCGGTTTCACGCTGGTGAGTTCCCGTTGGTGGTCGCGCCTTGGGCAGCAGAGCCGTCCCGAAAAGGTCTCCCGGGTGATCGGGTGGGGGATGGGGGTGCTGACCCTGATGGTGTTGTTCCAACTGGTGCTGGGGGCGAGCATGAGGCACCAGCACGCCGGATTAGCCGTCACGGAGTTTCCGTTAGTGGCTTACGGCAAACTCTGGCCGGCAACGGATGAGGCCTCGATCGATAAGCTGAATCGAGAGCGAGTGGATCATCGCGAGTTCGAGCCGATCACCAAGAATCAAATTCTGCTTCACATGGCCCATCGTATGATGGCGTTGAGCCTCTTCCTCGCTGCCGGAATCTGGACCTGGGTCTGCGTTCGAAAGGAGCCCAAGGGGCACTTGGTGGGAAGCCTCATGATTGTCTGGTTCTCGATGATTTGTGTGCAGGCCCTTTTGGGCGCCGCGACGGTTTGGAGCAACAAGGCTGCCGATATCGCAACCTTGCACGTCGTTTTGGGTGCCCTAACGCTTGCCTTGGGAGCCCTTTCGAGTATGATCGCCCTTCGTTTGGCTCAATCCATCCCGGCGGGAGTCTCGACTTCCGTCTCGTCTTATCCGGATTTGGCTTCCGTGGCAGAACGACCCAGCGCTGGAGTGGTGTAGCCGAGACCAACGATGAAGAGTTCAACCGCAGAGATGTCGACGAGCACCCAAAGTTCGAAAGGAACCCTTTCGGTTCTTGCGGACTTGGTCAAGGCGCGGTTGACTGGGCTCGTTCTTCTAACGACGTTGGTCGGTTTTTACCTCGGAAATGAGGGAGGGGCGAATTTCCCCCTGCTTCTGGCAACCATGTTCGGGACCGGCTTGCTGGCCAGCGGTGCGGCTGCGTTGAACCAATATCTTGAGCGGAACTACGACGGGTTGATGCCCAGGACGCAGGGTCGGCCCATTCCCGCGGGGCTGATGAGTGCGGAAGCGACGCTGCTGTTTGGGGGGGTGCTTTCAATCATTGGTCTGTTGCAGCTCGCGATTTTCGTTCATCTCCTCACCAGTCTCCTAGGGGCGGTCACATTGGCATTGTATCTGTTTGTTTACACCCCCCTGAAACGAGTGACCAGTTTGAACACGGTCATTGGTGCGGTGCCGGGTGCGCTTCCGCCGCTGATGGGGTGGGTGGCCGCTCGCGGTTCCATTGACATGGCAGGTTGGTCACTCTTCGCCATCTTGTTTTTTTGGCAGCTCCCTCACTTTCTGGCGATTGCCTGGATGTATCGGGATGAGTATGGTCAGGCCGGCTTCGTGATGCTGCCGAATGTGGATCCGTCCGGTGAACGGACCGGGCGGCAGGCCTTTTCCCACACGCTGGGACTGCTTCCCGTGAGTTTGTGTCCGACTTTTTTTGGCGTGTCCGGGGGGGTCTATTTTATTGGGGCGGTCTTTCTCGCTCTGGTGTTCATTGGGTGCGCGTTTTCTTTTTCGCGTCAACTGAACCGGAGCAGCGCGAGGCGCCTGTTTTTTTGTTCCATCATCTACCTTCCCCTGCTTTTGGGGTTGATGGTGTTCGATAAATTGACTTAATCGGCCGATCGGGTGGATCTGCCGTTGACGTGGCTAGAGAAAAAAGGCATCACTTCGCGAACCGATTCTGATGCCGGCTGGGGACAGTCCACGATGTGACTGAAGATCGAGATAGATTAGATCTGTTGGAATAAATTAGATCATATGGAAGCGACACAAACGCAAGTGCATGACGAGACATCCCATGATGTGCATCATCATGATCCAGGATTTTGGCGCCAGTATATTTTCTCCAGTGACCACAAGGTCATCGGGATTCAATACGGGGTGACGGCGCTGATCTTCCTCTTGATGGGCTTTGTGCTCATTGCCTCGATGCGCTGGTCGATTGCCTATCCTGGAAAGCCGGTTCCGGTGATGGGCCCGATTTTTGAGGCGACCTTGGGTGATGTGGCTTCCGGGGGAGTGATCTCCAATGACCTCTACAATTCGTTCGGAGCCATGCATGGAACGATCATGGTCTTTTTGGCTATTGTGCCGCTCGCCTTCGCAGCCTTCGGGAACTATGTCGTGCCGCTTCAGATCGGGGCGGTTGATATGGCCTTTCCGAGGATAAACATGGCAAGCTATCAGTTTTATTTCATCGGAGGGGTGGTGATGTTCGCCAGCTTCTTTATCCCGGGAGGTGCCGCTCAGGCGGGTTGGACCTCCTATTCGCCCCTGGCATCGGCCATTCCGACCGATGGACAAACCTTCTGGCTGCTTGGGATGGTGCTTCTGATCACCTCTTCCTTGCTCGGCGCGGTGAACTTCATCGCGACGATCATCCAGCTTCGTGCCCCTGGAATGACCTGGATGCGAATGCCATGGTTTGTGTGGGTACAGTTCATCACCGCGTTTCTGTTGTTGCTGGCCTTCCCTCCGCTGGAAGCCGCCGCCATCATGCAGTTGATGGATAAACTGGCCTCGACGAGCTTCTTCCTGCCCACCGGACTCGCCATCGGTGGACAACTGGCCGATATTAGTGGGGGAGGCAGTCCCTTGCTCTATCAGCATCTGTTTTGGTTTCTGGGGCATCCCGAGGTCTACGTACTCATCCTTCCGGCCATGGGAATTGTGGCGGAGGTCATTGCCTGCAACACCCGTAAGCCGCTCTGGGGTTACAAGTCCCTCGTCTACGCGTCCTTGGCGATCGGGTTCCTGTCCTTCATCGTTTGGGCCCATCACATGTATCTCACGGGGATGGGAACCAAGATCAGTACATTCTTTCAGACCACGACAATGATTATCTCGATCCCTTCGGTGATCATTCTGACATGTTTGTTCATCTCACTGTGGGGGGGATCCATCCGGTTCAATACGCCCATGCTGTTCGCACTCGCTTTTCTCCCCATGTTTGGGATCGGTGGGTTGACGGGCCTGCCGCTGGGTTTCAATTTCAGTGATATTCACCTTCACGATACCTATTACGTGATCGCTCACTTCCACTATGTGGTGGCACCGGGAACGATTTTCGGTCTCTTGGCGGGGGTCTACTTCTGGTATCCGAAAATGACAGGAAGAATGATGAGTGAATTCTGGGGGCGGGTTCATTTCTGGGCTTCCTTCGTCTTCATGAACCTGGTCTTCCAGCCCATGTTCGCTCAGGGGATGTCTGGAATGTTGCGTCGGATGGCTGACGGGGGGGCCGGTTATTCCATCGCCAATACCCCGGACGCAATTGGTGGCTTGTCCGATCAAATGATCGGGCTCAACATCACCGTGTCTCATGCCGCATGGGCACTGGGGATTGCTCAGATTCCGTTTATTCTCAATTTCTTCCTCAGCATGAAATACGGGAAGAAGGTGGAGTCCGATAATCCCTGGCAGGCGACGACCCTGGATTGGCAGACCCCGACCCCGCCGCCCCACGGCAACTTCACCAAGGACACCACGGTGGTTCGGGGCCCTTATGACTACAGTCTGCCGGGCGCGAAGACGGATTACACCCCGCAAAACCAATCGGCCTAGGCGACGAGAGATCGAGCATCGGAGATTTTTGAGATGGAAATACCTTTTGTAACGGAGCCCCGGAAGGATACCGGGCTCTATAATGCTAAAGTCGGAATCTGGTTGTTTCTGGCCTCCGAGGTGATGCTCTTCGGCGGCTTCTTCTCTGCCTACATCCTGCTCCGGGTGGGATCGGTCGAGGGGGCCTGGCCGATGGGGCTCCTGAATGTGCCGATTGGGACGTTCAACACCCTGGTGCTCATTGTCTCCAGTGTGACGGTGGTGTTGGCTTGGTCAGCCCTAAAACTCAATCAGTTCGGAAAATACAAGTTCTATCAGGCCATCACCATTCTCTGTGCCCTGACCTTCATTATGGTCAAATCCTTTGAGTATCGCGACAAGTTCACTCATTACGACGTGGTCTTGAACAACGGGACTCGGGTGGACGGTCATTTGGTTGAACGGACGGATGATCACATTGTACTCAGCCATCCGGTGAGTTACCCGGCCGAGAAGGGGATCGGGTATCGGCCCACCGCGATTGAGGAAGCCAAGAAGCATGGGCATCCCTCAGAAGAGGCTGCCAGCTCCGACAGTGAAGATCATGGCGACGGTCACGCCGAGGCTCATGACCACGGGCACGGGGGACACGGCGATATGACGATCGCCGTGACCGATATCAAGAAAATGGTGAATTGGGGGCCCTGGGCGAATACCTATTTTGCAATCTACTTCACCATGACGGCTCTGCATGCGCTTCACGTCATCGGGGGAGCCCTGGTGATCGCCTATCTCTGGGGTCCGGGAGCGAAGATGTGGAAGACGGATCCCGAGCGCTACACCAATCGCGTCGAGGTCTCGGGATTGTTTTGGCACTTTGTCGATCTTGTCTGGATCTTTCTCTTTCCAGTTCTCTACTTACTTTAACCTACTATGAGCGGACACACGCCGGAAGAAATTCATCAGGAGGTCAGTCGGTATCTCAAGGTTTTTGGGGTTCTGATCATCGGAACCATTGTGACGGTGTTGGCCAGTTATTTGGAGTTGCCCAGCATGGCCCTTACTGTGGCCTTGGCCCTCTTCATCGCGACGATAAAGGGCTTTTTTGTCGCCGGCTATTTCATGCATTTGATGGATGAAAAGAAGATGATCTACGGGATCATGGGGGCGACCGTATTCTTCTTGGTGAGCCTGATGTTCCTGACCATTTGGGCCATGGGAGATCCTCCGACGAACACGATCTACCCCTAGGAACCCGGCGATCACATGTCTCTCAAAGCCTTTCATATCGTTTTTGTGACCGTGACCACCCTGACCTCCCTGGTGGTGTCGGGGATTGGGTTTGCCAAGTATTTTGGAGG
>MDTE01117572.1_pt1 | contig 24531 bp, 27 predicted proteins | sample 811231 | NCBI WGS metagenome assembly MDTE01 (sample SAMN05326651, study PRJNA326480) | marine metagenome | isolation source: seawater | place: Indian Ocean: Red Sea | collected 2010 | reverse complement strand
CTAAAGGGTGCGAGAGAGGTTTAATAGACTTAGTATCTACAGAATCCATACTAGCTGCTAAGCTCAGTATGCTTTCAAGCTCTTCTTTTAATGAAGGGAATTTCGATTTTTCAATGTTAATTCTAGCCAGATATGCTATTTGTTCTAGATCTTTATCTTTAAGAGACATTTGAATCCATAGTATAAGCTGAAAAAAGGAGGCAATGTATCACATTGTTCCTTGCTCTAAAACTTACCAATTGCTAGAGTAGCTGTCTTTTTTTATTAAACACTTAAAACGTCTAATGTTAAAACGCTTAAAAGGATTATTTTCAAACGATCTCTCAATAGATCTAGGGACTGCCAATACCCTTGTTTATGTTAGAGATAAGGGGATAATTTTGGATGAACCTTCTGTTGTTGCTATCAAAACTATAGCTGGTCAGAGAACAGTAGTAGCGGTAGGTTTAGAGGCTAAAAAGATGCTTGGCAGAACTCCCGGTAATATTTCAGCTATTAGACCTTTAAAGGATGGTGTTATAGCAGACTTCCAGGTTACTGAAGAAATGCTAAAGCATTTTATTCAAGCAGTTCATGAAGATAGTTATGTACGTCCAAGTCCAAGAATATTAGTTTGCGTTCCTTGCCAATCAACTCAAGTAGAGAGAAGGGCCATAAGAGAGTCAGTTTTAAAGGCAGGGGCAAGGGAAGTTCGACTTATAGAAGAACCCATGGCGGCCGCCATAGGAGCAGGATTGCCTGTTGAAGAAGCTAGCGGCTCTATGGTTGTTGATATTGGTGGCGGAACAACAGAAATAGCTATTCTTGCTTTAAATGGAGTTGTATATTCAAACTCTCTTAAGGTTGGAGGAGATAGATTAGATGAATCAATTATTTCTTACATAAGAAGAAATCAAGGCGTATTAATAGGAGATGCTACTGCAGAAAGAATCAAACATGTAATTGGGGCTGCTTCTCCTGAAGCAGAATGTCTAGAAATGGAAGTAAGAGGTAGAAATTTAGCTGAAGGAACTCCAGTAACATTTACTATGGAAAGTAAACAAATCTATGACGCCATGCTCGAACCCCTCTCCTCAATCGTGCAGTCTATAAGATCTGCTTTAGAATCTTCGCCCCCAGAATTAAGTGCCGATATATCAGAGAGAGGAATAGTTCTAACTGGAGGAGGAGCTATCCTGAGAGAATTAGATGTATTAATATCTAGTCAAACAGGAGTTCCAGTGATAATTGCAGAAGATCCTTTAACTTGTGTTGCAAGAGGAGGAGGTAGGGCTTTAGAGATCATGGATAAATACGATATTGACCTCTTATCTACTGAGTAAAAAAAAAGATTTCTCTTTATTTCATTTGCTTTGTATCATCTAGTTCGTGAGAACTGACGATCATAAGGTTTCAAAAATAACCAGCGAGGCTATATTTGCTGTAAGACCTATTAGTCCAACTAAGTTTATTCTTGCCTTTATTTTATGCTTTTCATTGATGTTGATAGATGGTCGATACAAAAGTTCAAATTTTATAAGAGGAATAGCTCACGATCTGATCTCTCCTTTATACCTAGTTGCAGAGATACCTTCTCGTTTCTTTTTAAAGCTCTCAGACCTACGAAGAAGTAATCAGGACTTAAAGAATGAAATTGAAGAATATAAGAAAAAAGTTAATAAACTTACTTTAATCACTTCTCAACTGGAAGATCTAACTACAAGAAACCGAGAACTCAAGCTTTTATGGGATAACTCAAAATTAGATATGGATGCCTATATTTTAGGCAAAAAAAGACACCTTTCTCTTAATCCTTTGAAGCCGATTTTAGTAATTGATGTGGATGAACCAAATTCATTGCTTAAAACCAATCAAGCAGTCTTATCTAATAAAGGGATCATAGGCATGACTAATTCGTTAGGGGTTATGAATGCAGAAGTTATTTTGGCCTATCACCCTGAATTTCAGATTCCTGTTATTTCCTCTAAAACTAGACTTCATGGAATCCTTAAAGGAAATGGTATCGGAAGAAAAGGATCTTTAGTTAATATCAAAAAGACAGCAGGTTTTGAATTAGGTGAAATACTGTACTCTTCTGGCTTAGGACAGGTATTCCCGCAAAATTATATTGTGGGGACTATTTCTTCAATAACAGACTCACCTGATACGGACTTTTTAACTATAGAAGTTGATTTTCTTGATCTCCCAAAAAACCAAGAATATTTTCTTATATTTACAAGATGACACAAGCTTTATCTAACAATTCACGAAATAACTTTGTTATCTCAATAAGTTTAGTTCTTTTCTTTACGATAGATCTATTGCCTTTTTCTTCAACAATAAACCAAATTAAACCCTCACTCTTAATTTTATGTTTCATTTATTGGAATATCGCTCTTCCTGAAAAGATAAGTCTTCTTTTTGTTTTAATTTTTGGATTTCTTCTAGATCTTATACAGGGAACTTTGTTAGGTATGTATCCCTTAATTTTATTGATAATTTCATATTTTTCTCAAAGGTTTTTTTATCAATTTAGACCTTTTACCTTTATTCAACAGTGTTTAATTTTATTTTTAGTCTTTTTTAGTATCAAAATAATTCAAGCCATTGATTTTAATAATGCTAACCCTGGTTCATATTCTCTAGCTACCAAAAGTTATTTAATGTCTTCTATTTGGTATTCACTTATTAACTCTATAGCATGGCCCCCCATATTCTTTTTACTTAGAGCCTACAGAAGGAGATGGATAAAAACTTAGAAATACCTTTTTAAGTATAAAGAGAGAGTAATTTTGAAAAAATTAATAAATTATTTTTTTATAGTCAGTATTATCTTTCTTCTGACAGGTTGTTTAAGTCTTTTAGCAACTTCATATGAAAAAACAGCCAGACTAATTTTTTCTTTTGCATTCAAGCATGCTGGTTATGACTTACATATAGATTTATTAGATATAAAGAGATCATTAGCAGGCAATGAATATTACTTAGATAAAGTAAAGGTAAACGAAGTAGAAGGAGAAACTCACTTCTATTCAAATAAAATCATAGCAAAATTTAGTTTTTTAGATTTAGTTAGATTAGATGATTTTTTAAAAGTAAAACTTGAAGACAACTCACTAAGAGTAAGTAAATTAAAATTTGATACAAAATCAAACTTTTTTATAGACTATCTTTTAGATAAAACTTCTCTAGAAGTTGTGGATTTAGAATTGACTGGCTCTCTAGGGCAAGTAGAGATATCCGATTATTTTTACTTCTTTTATGGTACTTCTAAAGAACAAAAAAACACTCTAATCACCGTTAAAGATCTTGAGATTGATAAGGCCAATTTAGGTCCTTTGTCTTTTCCCAACATTTCTTTTTCTTTAAACAATTCTCTAGAAGGTATAAAAATTAACTTAAAATCTAATGATTTATTGGGATCAATAACTATAAACAGCCCCTTACGTAAAGGTTTGGAATTTAATCTTTCTCGTTTAAAAATAGCTGAAAATAAGTTGGGTTCAACAAACGATCTTTTTCTTTATTTATTGGAAAATTTAAGAATACCCCTTTACTTTTATATAAATGACTTTTCTTTAGGGTCAAAAAGTTTTGGTAATTGGAATTTTGTTATTCGAAATGATGAGAATGAAATTATTTTTGATAATATTAAAGGGGAAAGTGAACTTTTAAAACTTGAAATAGCAAATCTAGGAAAGTCTTTTCTATCGATATCTAAAAAAGAAGACAAGATACTCTCTGCTTTGAAACTTAACCTTAAAACAAAAAATTTATCACAAACCCTACAAAGTTTTAATGAATCTGAAAAAGAAGCTAATTTCAAAGCTGGGCAAACTAATTTTAATGCTAACCTGTTATGGGAAGGATTCCCTGAAGATATAGAAACAAGTATTCCTACAGGAGAAATCTCATTTAATTTTAAGGATGTGTTAATTAGAAAAATAGATTCTGAAAATTCTGTTTCTGATCTAATGAAAATTATTTCTTTATTTAATGTTTCTAATACTTTGGGAGATATTACTAATCTTCAATTTAGAGAAAAATTTAAAGCTGGATTTAGTGCAGATAGCGTGAAAGGATCTATAGTCTTGGAGCAAGAGAGGGTTCTAATTCAAAACCCCATAGTATTTAAAAGTGGATCTGGGCAGTATTCTTGGACTGGTAATTTAAGAAGAGCACCTGATGGGAATATTGAAGATTTATATTGTGAGCTAGTTATGACACTTCCTTTGAGGGAATATTTGCCTGCTTATGCTCTTCTTGTGGGTGGTCCCCTAACTGCAGGCATGGTCTACATTGCAGGTAAGGCTTTCAAAAAACCTTTATCTAAATTGAGTAGTGGAAAATGGAAAATTCTAGGCACTTTAAGTAATCCTGAAACTGAATTTATTGAATGGTTTGAATAACCAATTACAAGATAAGCCTTTGTTTTGAAGTCAGTAAGTTGGCTTCCTTCCTATATTTGGTTACAGTTCTTCTGGCTATTTCTATCTTAAATTTCTCTTTTAAGTTTATTTTAATATTTTCATCACTTAATGGACTTGATTTATCTTCAGATTCTACAATCTGTATTATCATTTTTTTTAACTTATTAGAGGATATCTCCTTTTTATTTTTAGCATTTACATTAACTTTCTTTAACAGAAGAGAAGACAATGGAATCATTTTATCTGGAAGTTGAATGTATTTAGATTGAATTATTCTAGATACTGATGATTCACTTAGTTCTAGCGAGGTAGATATTTGTTTTATAGATAAAGGTAATAAATCCCCTCCTTTTTTTAAAGCAGCTTGTTGTTTTTGTATAATAAAATCACCAACTTTTACTAAGGTTTGGTGTCTTCTTTCAAGGCCTTTTAGAAAAGAAAGAGTTCCTTCTTTTTCTTTTTTATTCTGAACAGAAGATTCTATCCTTTCTGATAGAGAACTAATTATAAATTCGTCGTTCAGAGACGTTTTCCAAATTCCCTTTTTTTCAATAACTATTAAATCTGGATGTATGTAGGTTCCTAATTCCCCAACAAAAGCTTGAGCAGGATTAAATTTGAGTTTTTTAATAAGCTCTTTATCTTCCTTTTTTAGCTCTTTGATTTTAAGTAAATTAGTTTCTATCTTCTTTAAAAGATTATTTAAATGCTCTCTCTTTTCAATATCGATATCTAGATGCTTTACTTGGATTAACAAAGATTCAGTTATAGTCCTATAGCAACAACCAACTGGTTCTAAAACTTGAATTTTATTTAGTATTTTTTCTATGTCTTCTTTTTCTATTTTTTTCTTTAAATCTGTTTTAACTAATTTACAGATATCATTGAAATCAATTTCATAGTCCAATCTGCCGTTGTTATCAATAGAATCGATTAAGTACTCCCCTATTAATAACTCATAATCTTTTAGGTTTAGCATGTACAGTTGTTCAATAAGGTTTTGTTTTAAATCCTTTTTGTTCGCTATAAAGTATTCATTTTGTTGATTTATAGCCGATCGAAAACTTTTGCTATAACTGTCTATTTTTAAGATATCTTTGAAAAAAGAGAAATATTTATCCTCTTCTTCACAATGTTCATCTAGTTCTTGTTTAATCCTAAGCCTAACTTCTTGGCCTGAAAGAGATAAGAGTTTTATTTTATTTTGAAGGAGGGGTGTTAAGACTATGGATTGCCTATTAATTTGTTTAGTATTCTGCTTCACACCTTAATAATCCTGACCTAGGTATACTTCTTTAACTAAATTATTTTTCTTTATATCTTTAGGGAGGCCTTCAGCAATATTCTTTCCTTGACTCATTATTAAAACTTTGTCGCAAATATTCATTGCTTCTCTTACATTGTGATCGCTTATAAGAATACCTATGCCTTTATCTTTTAATCTAGAGAGAGTTTTCTTTAATTCCGAAACAGCAATAGGATCTATACCAGCAAAAGGTTCATCTAAAAGAAGAAAAGTTGGTTTTGAGGCTAGTGCTCTAGCAATTTCAACTCTTCTTCTTTCTCCACCTGATAGTTTTTCAGCTTTGGTATTTAGGAAAGGGTTTAAGTGGAATTCTTCTACTAAATGCATTAAATCATTGTCTCTATTTAAAGCTTTTACTGGTTTTCTCTGCTCAAGGACAGCCATTAAATTCTCTTTTACAGTTAGTCTTCTAAATATAGATGGTTCTTGAGGTAGATAAGCTATACCTTTTTGCGCTCTTAAGGCCACTTTTTGATTTGTTATTTCATCTTCATCAATAAAAACTTTTCCAGAATCAGAATTTATGATTCCTGCAATAATATAAAAAAAAGTAGTTTTTCCAGCTCCATTAGGACCCAGGAGACCTACTATTTGCCCTTGTTCAATACTAATTGAAAGGTCATCTACTGCTAGCTTCTTAGAGTACTTTTTTGAGATATGTTTCGCTTCTAATATCATTTAGGAGTTAATAAATTTTGAATTCTTTGATTTTATTATAGTTTGACTTTTGTAGTTAAACTGGATTTCTTCTGCTTTCAAAGTAGAAGAATTAAATTTGACTTCAGCTGACCCTTTAAGAGTTAATACATCAGATGGAAAATTATGAATAATCAAATCTGCTTTACCAGATACTATGTCCCCCTCTTTGCTCTGATTGAATTCTGCTTTATTAAAAAGAATTTCTTTATTTTTATTTTCAACATTCTTAATTTGAAATCCTTCGCTTTCTAAAACAAATAATGGCATTTCTAATGTAATTTTCTCCCCTGATTTTATTTCTTTTAGGTTTAGATCGCATATGATTTCATTTGTGTATAAATCAAATGTTTCATTACCTATATAGAGTTCCAGATGAACGCTCTCAGACATAACTAGGTTCTTAAGGCCTAGGTCCAATAAAGCTATATCGGATCTTACTGATGAAGACACTTTTGATCCTAATAATTCTTCAATTACGGCCCTTGCCAATAAAAAGTTCTCATTAGGTTTATTAGCAAGTGCATTATTAGCAGAGATTTTGTAAGCAACTTCTGAGTTTGCTTGATTTATCAACCAAATAGGTTGATCAATAGAAACATTAGAATTTAAATTATCTGTTTTAAATTGCTCAGTAGAGATTTCTTCATTCAAGAAAAAGATTAAGAATATAACAAAGAAGACACTGACAACTAGAGCTAATTTCCTTATCACAATATTAGACTAAACCTGAGAGCATAAGGTCATGCATTCTTATAACACCAACCGGGGACCTTTTGGAGTTTAAAACTATTAATACATAGATTTGATTATCTTGCATAATTTTAGCTGCATGAATAGCTAGAGACTCTTCCTTAATAGTTTTGGCTTTTTTAGACATAACTGAAGAGATCTTTGTATTGTGTAAATCTATTTTTGATTCAACAGATCTTCTTAAATCACCATCTGTAAAGACCCCTTCAAGTTTATTCTTATAAACTACAGCTACTATTCCTAAGCCTTTTTTGGAGATTTCTAACAAAGCATTAGATAATAATGCAGTTGGTCTTACTTTAGGAAAGCCTTTGCCTTTGTGCATTATATCTTTAACAGTCAGCGTAAGTTTTTTCCCCAGTTTCCCTCCTGGATGGGACTTAGCAAAGTCTTTAGGGCTAAATTCTCTACTTTCTAATAAAGCGATTGCTAAGGCATCTCCTAATGCTAATGTTGCAGTTGTACTTGAAGTCGGTGCCAAATCTAATGGGCAAGCTTCAGTTTCTACTTCTGTAGAAATATTTATGTTGGTTTTTTTTGCAATGGTTGAATCCATTTTTCCTGTAAAGGAGAAAATCTTGCATCCAATCTTTTTTAAAGAAGGTATCAAATCAACAATTTCTTTAGATTCTCCTGAATGAGAGATTAGAAGCACCGAATCCTTCTTAGAAATTATCCCTATATCACCGTGCTGTGCTTCTGTAGCATGAATAAAATATGAAGGAGATCCTGTACTAGCCAGGGTAGCTGAAATTTTTTGAGCTATATGGCCAGATTTTCCAACACCCAAAGTAATTATTTTGCCTTTACATGCCAAGAGATAATTACATAATTTAGTGAAATCATAATTTAGGTTATTAGACAGATTAGTTAAAGCTTCTGCCTCAATATTGAGAGTTCTTTTTGCTGATTGGCGATGATTTATTTTTTTCATAATTCAAGCATCTATTTAATATACCAAATAAAGAGAAAGCAAATAGCTAGCAAATAATAAAAAAGATATCATTAAACTAGCCTTTTTAGGTTTTTTTATTCTAGAAAAAATATAAATACAAAAGGTCATAGTTACAAATAAGAGGACAACTAAAATAGTTATCCATTCAGCGTATACAAATTTATAGGAGGGTCCAAATAAACCAGGTATAGCTAATACAAATAATCCATTAAATATATTAGAACCAATTAGAGTTCCAGCAACAGCCTCGTATCTGCCTTTTAGAGCTAAAGCAAGAGAAGCAGCTATTTCAGGAAGGCTGGTACCGAATGCTAATACAGTAAAGCCAACAAACATTTCTCCAACACCAAAGCTATCTAGAATATTTAAAGCACCCCTTGTTATAAGCCAAGCCGAGAGAACCAAGAAACCCAAAGAGCAGATTAGTTTTAAAATAAGAAAGTTTTCTTTATTTTCCTCGAGGTCTGTTTCAAAACCAGTATTTGTTTTATACCAAATAATTAATACAACTAATAAACAAGAGAGAAGAAAGATAGAGGAATAAAAATGAAACAATTCAACATACATTACTGCCCATATAACTATAGTTGATAGAATTAATAGGATTAAATTGGTTTTGATTTCAGTTTGAGCTACAAAATCTTCTTTTTTAAAAAATAAGACAGCTAATGTTAGGCCAAAAACTAGAGCAATATTGGCAATATTGGAACCTATCACATTACCTACAACCATAATTGATTTTCCATCTAATACTGCAAAGAGACTAGTTAACATCTCAGGAGCAGAAGTTCCAAATGCAATGATTGTTGACCCTATTAAAAATGGAGATATTCCATACTTAGATGCAGATAAGACAGAATACTTTTCTAATTTCTGAGAGCTAAGCCAGATCATGGCTATCCCAAGAGTAATATAAACAAAAGTCAGAGCAGACACGAAGAATTAGATTTTATTGCATCAAGGTTGTTAGAGACGGATGTTATAATATCTTCAAAATTCATTTATATCTATCATCCTATTAAGATTATGTATCAATATGTAAAGAAACTAGGTTTATTATTATTTGCTTTGTTAGCTTTCAGTTCACCTATATATCCTGAGAGCTCTTCTATATATGTTGAAAAGGTTCATGCCCAAATAGTTGAAGCCATTAAATCTAATATAGGAAGCTATACTGAAGATCCTGAAAGGTTTATTAAAGCAATTTCTGATCCTTTAGAGCCTTTGGTAGATTTCAAAAGAATTTCAAGATATGTTATGGGTGAACATTTTATAAAAGCTACTAGTGAACAGAAAAGAAAATTTCATACTGCCTTCAAGAAGAGCTTGCTTGACACTTACTCTAAAACTCTTGCAGAATTCAAAGATGAAGAAATAATTGTTTCTCATAAAACTCAGAAATCTAAAGAAGGCAAAAGAGAAAAGGTTTTTTTAGAAATAGTTACTGATACAAAGAGTTATCCAGCAATTTACTATATGTATTTAAATAACCAAGAGAAATGGATGCTCTACAACATAATAATAGATGGAGTAAATCTTTCTTTAGTTTTTAGAAAACAATTTAACTCTTTGATGAAAGTAGAAAAAGACTTAGATAGGGTTATAGAAAAATGGGTCTCTACTATTTGAATTAGTAATAAATTTTTTAATGGATAAATTACTTATAACAGGTAAAAATCAATTAAGTGGAGAGATAGTTGCTTCTGGAGCAAAAAACTCAGCCTTGCCTGTCTTGGCTTCTTCGCTTTTAGCTGATTCTCCCTTGAAGGTAAGCAATTTACCTCACTTAAATGATGTGACCACAATGATAGAACTGCTCGGTTCTATGGGTCTAGATATTATGTTGAGCGAAGATATGGATGTTTTTATTGATTCTTCTTCAATTAATAACTTGAATGCCAGATATGAGTTAGTTAAAACAATGAGAGCTTCTATATTGGTTTTAGGACCTTTGCTAGCAAAATTTTCGGAAGCTCGTGTTGCCTTACCAGGAGGATGCGCTATTGGTAGTAGGCCAGTAAATCTTCATATAGAAGCTATGAGGAAGATGGGAGCAGAAGTTATCCTAGAAGAAGGTTATATCAGAGCTAAAACTGGAGGGCGTCTTAAGGGCACTGAAATAAATTTCGATCCGGTAAGTGTAACAGCTACAGAAAACGTTTTGATGGCAGCATCTATAGCCGAAGGAGAAACGATAATAAATAACGCTGCCAAAGAACCAGAAGTTGTAGATCTAGCTGAATGTTTAATAAAAATGGGAGCAAATATAACAGGACAGGGGACAGACAAAATAAAGATCATTGGAGTTGAGACCCTTGAAGGGTGTAATTTTTCTGTTATGCCTGACAGAGTAGAAACAGCCACTTACTTGACTGCTGTTGCCATGACGGGAGGAGAAATTAGGATTTCTGATGCTAGGCCTGATTCAGTGGGTTCGATTATCAATAAATTAAGAGATGCAGGAGCGACTGTTGAGTTAGGTGAAGATTGGATTTCGTTAGAGATGAAAAAAGATAGACCAAATTCAATAAGTTTAAGCACTGGGCCTTATCCATCTTTCCCTACAGATATGCAAGCTCAATTTATAGCGCTGAATTCAATTGCTAAAGGTACTGCTACAGTAACAGAGAATATTTTTGAAAATAGATTTATGCATGTACAAGAAATAGCCAGAATGGGAGGCAAGATCTCTTTGAAAGGGAACACAGCAGTTATAGAAGGAATAAAAACCCTAGTAGGGGCTCCAGTTATGGCAACTGATTTAAGGGCTTCTGCAAGTCTAGTTTTAGCAGGATTGGTAGCAGAAGGACAAACTCAAATAGATAGAATTTATCATATAGACAGAGGCTATGAGAGGATAGAAGAGAAACTAAATATTTTAGGTGCTGATATTCAAAGAATTTCTTGACCATGAGAGAATCTTATTTAGTTCTAGCAATTCAAAAAGGAAGAGTCTTAGATAGTTATTTAGACTTAATCAAGGGAACAAAGTTTGAATTCAAACAAAATCCCAAAAAAACTAGAAGAATCTTAATTGAGACTCAAAGTTCAAAAATGAAGGTACTTATTGTCAGAGGTTGGGATATACCAACTTATGTATCCTTAGGCATTGCTGATCTAGGAATAGTAGGAAAAGATATTCTATTAGAAAAGGAAAACGAAGATTTTATAGAACTTGAGGATTTATCTATTTGTAAATGTAGACTTTCTTTGGCTGGAAAGAGTGATAATTTAATAAAATCCCACAAGTTGAGTGTAGCAACTAAATACCCTAAAACAGCTAGGAGATTTCTAGAAGAGAATGGCATTCAACCGGATGTTATTTATTTACATGGAGCTCAAGAAATAGCACCAGAACTAGGCTTATCTGATGCAATAATAGATCTTGTAGATTCTGGAAATACTTTGAAAGAAAATGGACTAAAAGAAATAAGAAAGGTAAGAAATATCTCTACAAGATTAATAGCTAATGTTGCTTGTTTGAAAACTAAAGAAATCTTAATAGAGGACTACAAATCCACTATTTCTTCATAAGAAGGATGCTAGGTAATATTTTAAAAACAGACAGTAAGAGCTTTTCCTCTTCACTTGAAAGTTATATCACTAAAAGAGAGCAATTTAGTGCAGAAGTCTCAAATGAAGTAAAAGAAATAGTTGATCTTGTAAAAGCTGAAGGCGATGAAGCAATTCTTCAATTAACAAATAAGTTAGATAAAAGAGACTTAGTCTCTGTAAAAGATCTACTAGTCTCTAATTCTCAAATTGAAGAAGCCTTTTTTAGAGTAGATTCTAAAGTAATTTCTGCTATGAAGTTTTCTTATGAAAGGATATTAAAATTTTACAAGAAAAATTTTAAAAAAGATCAATTTAATAACCATTCTAATTTAGGAAAGCTATCAAGGCCTTTAAAGAGCATTCTAATTTATGCACCAGGAGGTATGGCGTCCTACCCTTCTACGGTTTTGATGGCTGCTGGCCCTGCTAAAGTTGCAGGTGTTAAAAAAATTTACTTAACATCACCTTTTATAGAAGGAAAATTTAATGATCTAGTATTAGCTGCTTCCCATATTGCAGGAGTAGATCAAGTATTTAGTATTGGCGGAGCCCAAGGAATAGCTTCTTTTGCTTATGGTTCTAAAACAATACCAAGAGTAAATAAAATAATTGGGCCTGGCAACAAGTATGTTTCTGAAGCTAAGAGATTACTTTATGGGAGGGTAGGTATAGATATGATTGCTGGCCCTTCAGAATTAATTCTTTATGCTGATAGTTCAGCTAATCCTTCAATAGTAGCTTTAGATCTAATTGCTCAGTCTGAACATGACCAAGAGGCTTGTTCTATATTAATTACTACTGATTCTTTGATAGCTCAAAAGGTTGATAAAGAGATTAGAAGACATCTAAATAAACTAGAAAGAAAAGAAATTATTAAAAAGTCTTTGTTGCGAGCAGGGTTATCAATAGTTGTTAAAAATTCAAAAGAAGCTGTTGATATAATTAATAAAATAGCACCTGAACATTTACAAATAATATCCTCTGATGCAGAAGAAATAGGGAAAAAAATAGAAGCTGCAGGAGTTATTTTAATTGGACAAGATTCTGCAACTGCTTTATCTGACTATGTTTTAGGTCCAAGTCATATCCTTCCAACAATGGGCAGTTCAAGATTTAATTCAGGCCTTTCTGTTGAAGATTTTTTAATCAATTCATCTTATGTAAAAATAAATTCTAAAGAAGGAGAATATGAAGAATTAATCTCTAATGCATGCATTTTAGCAGAAGCAGAAGGCTTAACTGCACACTCAATGTCTTTAAAAGAAAGATTAGAAGCAAAAAATATTAAGGCATAGAAGAAGTTAAAAGCTCTAAATCAAGCTCCTGATTACCCCTTAAAACCTTAAACTTAATTATTGTACCTGGTTTAGACCTTGCAAATTCTTTAAACAGAAGAGGATAAGAAGAAAGTTCGTTATTAATATAAACAATTATATCTCCTTTCTTTAGCATTGCTTCTTCTCCTGGTCCGCCAGGGTGGATATAGCTAATTTGAAGCAGATTATTTGTTCTTAAAACTTTTCTATCTATAGAGAAACCCAACCAACCTCTTCTGACTTCTCCATACTGGATAAGGTCATTTATTATCCCAACTATTCTTGTTGAGGGAATGGCTAAGCCTATTCCTTCTGATCCTCCTGAACTGCTCCTGATCAATGTATTAATTCCTACCAATCTTCCAGAGTTATCTACAAGTGCTCCACCTGAATTACCTCTATTTATTGATGCATCTGTCTGAATGTAATCTGAATAAGGATTATTAAACTCTCTTCCAGTAGCGCTTACAATTCCCATGCTAACTGATTGACCAACTCCATAAGGATTTCCTATAGCCAGTACAATGTCACCAATTTTTAATTTATCAGAATTTGCAATTTCAATTGAAGAAAGCTCATGATCATTATCTATTTTCAAAACAGCTAGATCTGTACCTTTATCTATACCAATAATTTTAGCTTCTTTTTTTAAACCATTTATAAGTTCTACTGTAATTCCTGCACTTTTATTACCAATTACATGTTGGTTAGTAACTATATAGCCATTGGAATAGAAAATTACTCCTGACCCTAAGCTTGATTCTATTCTTGATTTATTAAGTCCAAATATAGAGTTAAATCTATCTGAAAAAGGAAAAGGGGAATTTAAATCCTTAACAATTACATTACTGTAAATATTAACTACAGAAGGAGAGGCTTTTTTAACAGCATCATTAAATGATCCTAGGAAATTATCTTGTAGACCTTGTTTCTTGTCTTCCCCTTTATTAAGAAATAAAGACGCTAAAAGTAAAGCAATAAAAGCCCCCAATATAAGGCCAACAAAGGTAGGAAAATGCTTTTTATAATTCCAAACATTCATATCAAAAGATTAATATATTGGCTTTTTCATAAAAAGAGAAATTATTCATATATGAAAAGAACATCTTTTTTATTCATCTTGCTGTTGTGTATACCCCCTTCAGTAGATTAAAATGCGCGCGCTTCTAAGAAGGTTGTTTCTATGAAAACCCAAAGCTTTAAAAGATCAGATATAGAGGATTCCTGGATATTAGTAGATGCCAAGGATAAGACTTTGGGCAGATTAGCTTCTAAATTAGCTTTAAGGCTTAGAGGTAAACATAAACCAGAGTATTCTCCAAATACAGATTTAGGAGACTATATAGTGGTAGTAAATGCAGGGAAAATAAATGTTACAGGAGAGAAATTAACACAGAAGAAGTATTTTAGGCATACAGGGTATCCTGGTGGAATAAAGAATAAGTCTTTGGAGGATTTAATTAAGAGCTCCCCTGAGCAGGTAATTAAGATGGCAGTTAAAGGTATGCTTCCAAAGAGCAAGTTAGGAAAGAAAATGCTGACTAAATTAAAAGTTTATAAAGATGAAAGCCATCCACATCAGTCACAAAATCCTGGAATAATAGAATTATAGAATAAAAAATGGATCAAGTAGTTACAGTTGGTAGAAGAAAGACATCGAAGGCAAGAGTTTTCCTCTCTAAAGGCTCTGGTGCTATTACAGTAAATAAAAAAGACCTCAAAGAATACTTTGGAAGAGAAGTTGCTCAAATGGTTGTATTGCAACCCCTTGAAAGTACTAACATGTCTACTGATGTAGATATAAAGGCGACAGTTAAAGGTGGAGGAAGTTTTGGCCAGGCAGGTGCAATACAATTGGGAATAGCTAGGGCTTTAGTTAAATTTGATGAGAACCTTAAATCTTCTCTTAAGAAAGAAGGATTTTTAACTAGGGATTCAAGAAAAGTTGAAAGAAAAAAGGTTGGTTTAAGGAAAGCAAGAAAAAGACCACAATACTCAAAAAGATAATATGCAGCCAAAAACTCCTTCTAATCCTGGAAGAAGAAAGTTCTTAATAGCTGCAACTTCTATTGTAGGGACTGGAGCTGTTGTTGGGGCTGCAATACCCTTTGTTGCAGCTTTTAATCCTAGCGAGCAGGCAAAAGCAGCTGGAGCTCCTGCTAAAGCTGATATTAGTAAGCTTTCTAAAGGTGAAATGATGTTAGTAGAATGGAGAGGGATTCCAATTTATATCATCAGGCATACCGAGGAATCACTTGCTGCTTTAAAAAATAATTTATCAAGATTATCTGATCCTAATTCGGATGAGAACCAGCAACCTGAGTATGCAAAAAATTCTCATAGATCCATAAAAGAAGAGATTGTAGTTCTTGAAGCTGTTTGCACGCATTTACAGTGCGCACCGAAATTTTTTCCTGAATTAGGAGCAACGGATTTTGATGATAATTGGCAAGGAGGATTCTTTTGCCCTTGCCATGGTTCTAAATTTGATTTGGTAGGAAGAGTTTATTCAGGAGTGCCTGCCCCCACAAATCTTTCTATACCGCCTCACTACTATGAAAGCGATAATATCCTAATAATAGGAGAAGACGGAGAGGTGACTTAATGTTTACTAGAGTAATTGGATGGATAGATGAAAGATTTCCTCTTACAGATACCTTTGAGAGACACTTAAGCAAGTATCCAGCACCAATAGGACAAAATTTTTGGTATTTAGCAGGAGTATTGCTAGTAGTTGTATTGGTAATACAACTAATTTCAGGAATATGGTTGCTAATGAATTATGTGCCTACTGCAGAAGGAGCTTTTGCCTCGATACAATATATTATGAGAGATGTAGATTATGGCTGGATCATCCGCTACATGCACACAACTGGTGCATCTATGTTTTTCTTACTTATCTACTTACATATGTTTAGAGGGCTTCTTTATGGTTCTTATCAAAAACCTCGAGAGCTTTTATGGGTTATTGGGTGGTTCACTTATATCATCTTAGTTGCTGAGGGGTTTACTGGATATGTATTACCTTGGGGTCAAATGTCTTTTTGGGCTGCTCAAGTAATTTTATCTTTAGTTGGCTCTATTCCTTTAATAGGTGAAGATTTGTTAACTTGGATAAGAGGAGATTATCTTATTTCAGGAATTACCTTAAGCAGACTTTTTGCATTTCATGTTGTACTTCTTCCTTTAGCCCTTATAGCTTTAGTTTTTGTTCATATAATTGCCTTGCATGAAGTAGGATCAAATAACCCTGAAGGAATAGACATAAAGAAACATACTGATGAAGATGGGGTTCCTTTAGATTCAGTTCCATTCTTTCCCTATGATGTTATGAAAGACATCTTTGCTATTGGAGTATTTCTTATAATTTTTTGTTTTGTAATTTTTTTCTTCCCTGACGGGGGAGGTTATTTGATTGAGTACATAAATTATGAGGAGGCTAATAACCTAAAAACCCCTGACCATATTGTTCCTGCATGGTATTACACACCTTACTACGCAATGTTAAGAGCAATAACTTTTCCTATAGGACCTCTAACAGCTAAATTTTTAGGTTTTGCTGTCATGGTAGGAGCAATGGTAATAATTGCTTTAGTTCCTTGGTTAGACAAGAGCCCAGTTAAATCTATTAGATATAAGGGTATTTATAGCAAGTTAGCTCTATTTATTTTAGTTATTAGCTTTCTTGTTTTGGGCTATTTAGGAATGGTTGCACCTAACCCTCTGAGAACTTTATTAGCTCAAATTTTTACTGCTACTTATTTTCTCTATTTCCTATTAATGCCTATTTATACTAAATATGAGACGTGTAAAAGAGTACCAGAAAGGATAAAAGTCTAATGAAGCATCTTTTATTAATTTTGACCTTATTTCTATCTCTCAACATTAATTCTGCTGAAGGTGCGGCTTGTGGAAAATACCTTTCAGACGAGAATTCTGAACTTGGTGAATGTGAAGAATTTCAAGCCGACCACAGTGATAAAGCTTCTTTACAGAGAGGAGCCAAAATATATTTTAACTATTGTTATGGTTGTCATTCTTTAAAATATTCTAGATACAACAGAATAGCAAAGGATTTAGAAATACCAGAGAATCTTTTCGAAGAATATTTATTATTCGGGGACCAAAAGATGGGCGATCTGATTCAAATTAGTATGGAAGCAGAAGATTCAAAAGAATGGTTTGGGGTGTCTCCACCTGACTTGACTTTAGAGGCTTCTTTAAGAGGGGAAGAATGGATTTACACTTATCTAATAAGTTTTTATGAAGATCAATCAAGACCTTTTGGCGTTAATAATAAAGTTTATGAAAATGTTGGGATGCCTCATGTTTTATCTCAGATGCAAGGTATACAACAAAGTGTATGTAAAGATGTTCCTTTAATAGCTGCTAATGGCGGTTTAAGACAAGATCCTTTATCAGGAGAAGTTATTAGAGGAGAGAAATGCGGGTTTCTAGAGCTTTCTGAAAAAGGGGAGATGAGTCAAGAGCAATTTAATGCTAGTATGAGTGACTTGACAAATTTTTTATCTTATGTTTCGGATCCTATTAAGGAAGAAAGAGAGTATTTAGGTAAATATGTAATTTTGTATCTTATTATTTTTTCAGTTTTAAGCTATTTACTTTACAGAGAATTCAAAAAGGATATTCACTAATAATTTAGGAGTTAGAATTATTTAAAAATGGTTTCTTTAAGCAGAAGAACTTCAATGGCTCTATTCTCAGATCCTAATGATCATTATTGCCAAAGAGTAAGAATAGTTTTAGAAGAGAAAGGCATTTCATCAGAATTAATCAACTCTGATAGAAACAATCTCTCTAAAGAAATATTAGAACTTAGTCCCTATGCTTCAGTCCCTCTGCTTGTTGATAGGGATGTATGTTTGCATGACTCAGTAATACTTATGGAATATCTTGATGAAAGATTTCCCCATCCACCTCTTCTACCTGTTTATCCCATATCTAGGGCCCATATTAGGCTTTATATAAAAAGGATAGAAAGTGATTGGTGTTCTGTATTTGATGAACTAATAGACTTAAATCCAAAAGAAGCTAAGGCTAAAAAAGCTAGACAGTCTTTAAAGGCACTAATTTTAGGATCCACCCCTATATTTAAAGAAAAACCATATTTTATGAATGATGAGTTCTCATTAGTAGACTGTTGCATTGCGCCAATCCTATGGAGACTGCCGTCAGTAGGCATAGAGATACCCAATGTTGCAAAGAATAAACCTATAAATGAGTATATGAAAAGAGTGTTTACTAGAGCATCTTTTCTAGATAGCTTATCTGAAACAGAAAGAGAGATTCGTTCTATTTAATACTAGTAACTTATAAACTCAAAATTACCTTCTTTCACCAGAACCTTTATGGATTTTCTTTTTAAATTACCATTTTGATAAGAAATTTGGCCTGATAATCCTTTGTAGGTAAATTTATTAGAAGTTTGAGGGTTCTCTTGAAGGAGTAATATTTCAAATGAATCAAAGCCTAAAGCAAAATTTCTATTTCTTGGAAGTGAATCCTCTTTTGAAAAATAAGAATCTATATTAAACATCCATGGCATATCAACCAAGTAAATGTCATTAAGGTCTAAATCTCTTTTAAAATACATCTCATTGTTATCCCATTTTGGGATGAAAAATACATCTAAAGATTCTCCAAAATTATAATCAAGTTCTGGCTTTAAACTCCTAGCTTTAGATATAGAACTAGAAATAATTAAGGAATCTAGATCTTGCCTTCTTCTTGGAGTTCCTTCTAAAGAGATAGATAGAATTCTTGAAAGTTTTCTTTTTCTTTCTTTGCTGCTTTCCAGTAGTAAAATTTGTGATAGATTTCTATTTAAATCTTCTGATTTGTTCGAATAAATCACTTTCCCTCCAAGTGTTTCCCAGATTTTTCCAATCAATTCTTCCTGATTTTTCCCTCTCTCATCAACTATAAGAGAAGAGTTATTCTTAATTCTTGCAAGGCTCAGAATGTTAACAAAATCCCTATTTCTTTCTATATTTAGGACATTATTACTTTTTATTTCCTCGTTCTCTAGATTAAGCACTACTCCTTTCAAGTTTAAAATTTCCTTTAAACATTTTTTTGGAACTTTTTTTAAAAATTTAAGGTTTATAAATGATATTGAATGATTTCCTTTTAGTTTTTTAAAATTACACATGCCTAAATCCAATTCATCTAAATACAAAAAATTGATTTCAGGCGAATAAGCCATTGTTTCTTTGTGGTAAAAATAATTTGCTATAACGCCTTTAGTAAACTGGGTAGAGGATTCATCGTCTGCATTTTCCAGGATTATATTTATTATTTTAGGAAGCCTATTGTAGTTATAATTAAATTTCGGTTTCTCAACAGGAATAAATCCTAGCTTAGTGTTAGGATTGGTTACAAAATTAGTACTACAGCTAGTTACAAGCATTATGCAGAACAAAAGGATAACTATTTCTTTGAGATGATTCACAATGAGTAAGAATACTAAATTTGGGGCACTCTATATAGTGGCTACACCAATAGGAAATTTAGACGATATTTCTGAGAGAGCTCTTAGCTGCTTAAGAATGGTAGACTTATGTGCAGCAGAAGATACTAGAATATCAAAGAAGCTCTTTAGAAAATATGATATAGATACTAATTTAATTTCTTATCACAAGTATTCTGAGAAAGAGAAACTAATTAAATTTATAGATAAATTAAAACAAGGTCTAAATATCGCTTTAATTAGTGATGCCGGCACTCCCCTTATCTCTGACCCTGGATTTCTACTTGTTAGAGCAGCTAGAGATAAAAACATTCCTATAATACCGGTTCCCGGACCTTCATCTGTTACTTCAGCTTTAAGTGTCTCAGGTATTCCTTGTGACGAGTTTATTTTTAAAGGATTCCCTCCAAAAAAAGGAAAGGCCTATGATGCTTTTATTGAGGGTTTGGTTAACGAAGAAAGAACCACTATTTTTTTTGTATCCAAAAGAAATATAATCCAACTTCTCTCAAACCTTTCCGATTTTGATTCCTCAAGAATTGTTTTTATTGCTAGAGAAATGACCAAGTTACATGAATCATTTTATAGGGGTGAGGTAAAAGAAGTACTAAGGGAACTAAGATCTCAAAATGGACAGCTGAAAGGAGAGTTTGTGGTAGTGTTACAAGGAATCTTGAAGATAGAAGGTGACCTTCACTTAAATCAAGAACAAGAAGAAATTCTAAAGGTATTAGTATCAAAAAAATCAAAGAAAGAAACTGCTAGACTAGCTTCAAAGGCTTTTGGATTTAAGAAAAATTACTTGTACGAATATTTATTAAAATAAAATTAATTTTTTATAGTACATTCAAGGGTATATAATTTCTTTGAGCTGACTAGGTAATCGCTCTTTAAGAGAGGAAAGTCCGGGCTCCAAGGGCAAGAAGCCAGGTAACTCCTGGGAGACGAAAGTCTACGGAAAGTGCAGCAGAAAATTAAACCGCCTATTTTTAGGTAAGGGTGAAAAGGCGTGGTAAGAGCACACCGCATAAATGGTAACATTTATGGCAAGGCAAACCCCTTCTGGAGCAAGACCAAATAGAGGTTCTATAGCTTGTCCTAGCTGAACCTGGGTAGGTTGCTTGAATTTTGTGGTGACACAAAATCTAGATGAATGATTATCCAAGACAGAACCCGGCTTATAAGTCAGCTCAACTCCCTTATCCCCGCTAAATTAGTAATTAAAAAATAGAAGCTTTGCATGTGTATTTAGAAAGCTGAAATAAGTTGTAATTAATAAAAAAGTGTGAGAAAGTGTGTAGAAGTGTACAAGAATGTGACGCTTATTTATTTTTTGTAAGAAAAAATGAGTTTAAGTATATATGGATCTAGTTTCTTAACCTTAGATAATAAAGGAAGAATCGTTATACCTGCTAAATACAGAGATCATCTTAGGCAAAGTTGTGAAGGTTCAATAGCAGTCACAAAAGATCCACAATATCCCTCTCTACTAATCTACCCAGGAAAGCTCTGGAAAGAGATTACAGGAAAATTTGAAGACCTAGGTGGTTTGAATGAAAAGATAAGAGCTATGCAGTGGAAGATCTTAGGAAGTGCATCTGTAAGCGAATTTGAAGTTACAGAAAGAATGCTCTTATTAATACCACAACCTTTAAGAGAATTTGCAGCTCTAAAAGCAGGGAATCAAGTAGCTCTAATAGGAATGGGGTCTAAGTTTGAACTTTGGAACTTAGATAATTGGAAGAAAAAAGAAACAGGCCTTCAAGTAGAAGGAGAAAAGTTATTATCTGATTTACCTCAGGTTTTAGAGGAGATACCTTTTTAATGGTTTCTTATAACCATGAGGCAGTTATGGTAAAAGAAGTTATCAATAACCTCATATTAGATAAGCAAGGTAGTTATATTGATGGTACTTTTGGGCTTGGTGGGCACAGCAAGTCTATATTAGAAAACCTAGAATTAACTGCAAGTTTAACAGCTATAGATAGGGATCCTGAGTCTACTCCTCTTGCAAGATTATTGGAAAAAAAGGATAAAAGATTTAATTTTATTCATGACAATTTTGGTAATTTAAAAGAACATTTCCCAGCTAAAACAATCGACGGAATAGTTTTAGACCTTGGTATTTCTTCTAAGCAATTAGATGATCCGGAAAGAGGTTTTAGTTTTCAGTCCTCTGGTCCCTTAGATATGAGGATGAATCAAAACGATACTTATTCCGCTAAGCATTGGATAAATGAAACTTCTAGAGAGCAAATAGCAAGAGTTTTGTGGGAGAAGGGAGAGGAAAAAAAATCTAAAAAAATTGCTCATAAGATCTGTAAAGAAAGAAAAGTTAATCCAATTATCTCAACTAAGCACCTTTCGGAAATAATAAAGACCTGTAAACCAGTATCTACAAGGAAACACCCATCTACAAATGTCTTTAGAGCTATAAGAATGGAAATTAATTCTGAAATAGAAGAATTAAGAAAGGTTCTACATGCGGCGGGTACTGTCTTAAGAGAAGGAGGTCGGTTAGTTGTTATTAGTTTTCATTCTTTAGAAGATAGGGTTGTTAAAAGATTTATCCAAGGCAAGGATTCTCAAGCAACAAATTTTAGATTTCAGAAAGTAGGCAACAAGTTTATTAAACCTGATGAAAGCGAAATTAATAAAAATCCAAGAAGTAGAAGTGCAATTTTAAGAACCGCTGAAAGGGTCACATAGAATGAAGAAACTCAATAATTATTCTCTTCTTACTGTCCTGATTTCCTTTTTATTGGTAAGTAGTTTTTACTTAATAGCTCAAATCTATGACTACAGGACAACATTTTCAAAGCTTGAAGATCTTAATATTAAATTTGATGAACTTTCTTTTAAATCAAATGTTTTGTTAAGTGAGGTTGAGTATTTTAGAAATCAAATAACAATTAGAGAGATAGCTACAGAGAAGCTTTCAATGCACTCACCGGCACTTAAAGAACAAATCCAAATTAATCTTGACTTAGTACCCAGATGAAAAAAATAGTCTTAACATCGATACTTATTTCCTTTTTTGGTTGTTCAGAAACCAATACATTTAATAAATTAAATGAAATAGAAGTGTCTTTTTCATCCAATCATAAGATGATGAGTAACAAAGAACAAATAAGAGAAGCTTTCATAGAGTTGCTATTAGATGAATCTTCAAAGAAGGAATATTTACAAAATCAGTTGTATCAAAACAGCTGGGTATACGCTTTCCAATCAAAAAGAAAGTGGCCTAATAAATACGAGCTTAAAATCAAAGAACACCAGCCAATAGCTAAATGGCAAGAAGGTAAATTTATAACTCAGTCTGGAGTTCTAATAAATCCTGAGAACAAAATTAAAGAAATTGAGTTAATTACCTTGATAGGGTCAGAAGATGAAAAATATGAATTATTAGATATATCTAGAAAGGTGCAAGCACAATTGAACAGGTTCGGAGAAATAATAGAAACCGTAACTCTCAGCTCAGCAGGTTATTTATTAATTACTACCAGGAAAGGCATGAAAATGACTTTCAGTAAAAAAAATTTCCGGGAACAGCTTGAACGTCTCGAGGGTTTTATCTCGTTCGAGCTGTTCTCAGGAAAGCTTAATCTTATCAAAACAATGGACTTTAGGTATAGAAATGGTGTTTCTATTCTTTTTAATTAAGGAGGAGAAAGTATGAGTGGAGTTAACCAAAATGAAATGTTAGTTGGCTTAGATGTTGGAACATCAAAAGTAGTTGCTGTAGTAGCTGAGGTTGACCATGATGGCAATCTAGAAATTACTGGTCTAGGGACTCAGCCTTCAAGAGGATTAAGAAATGGAGTGGTTGTTGATATAGAGTCTACCACTCTTGCTATTAAGAAATCCGTCCAAGAGGCAGAATCTATGGCAGGTTGTCACATAAGCTCATGTTATGTAGGCATATCTGGAAGCCATATCAAAGGATTGAACTCAAATGGGGTTGTAGCAATTAAAGATGGTGAAGTTAGGTACAGCGACGTAGATAGAGTTATAGAGACAGCTCAAGCCATGGCAATACCAGCTGATCAAAAGCTTCTTCATGTTTTGCCAAGAGATTATATTATTGATAGTCAACCAGGAATAAAAGAGCCTTTTGGAATGGCAGGAGCTAGATTAGAAGCTAAAGTCCATCTAGTTACATGTAGTGAAAATGCCTCTCAAAATATTCATACCTGTGTATCTTCCTGCGGTTTAAATATAGAGGGCTTTGTTTTAGAGCAGCTTGCATCAAGCTATTCAGTGCTTACAAATGATGAAAGAGAATTAGGTGTATGTTTAATTGATATAGGATGTGGAACAACAGATATAGCTGTGTTTACAGAAGGTTCAATATCTTTCACTGATGTTATTCCAATAGCAGGAGATCATGTAACTAATGATATAGCCAATGCATTAAGGACACCTCCTACACAAGCAGAAGATATTAAACAAAGATATGGATGTGCTGTTAGCTCTTTAACTCAACCCGATGAGATGATGATGGTTCCCGGTATGGGAGGAAGAGCAGAAAGAGAAATGTCCAGACAAACTTTATCTGACGTATTAGAAAGAAGATATGTAGAAATATTTAGCTTAGCTCAACAACAACTTAGTTCAAGTGGTTTTGATCAAATTATCCCTGCTGGGGTTGTTCTAACAGGAGGTGCTTCAAAGGTTGAAGGAGCTGTAGAGCTTGCTGAAGAAGTTTTTCATTCTCCAGTGAGAATAGGTTCACCAAACACATTGGGAGGCTTTACAGAGATTATCCATAATCCTGTTTATGCAACTGCAGTTGGTTTATTAATGTATGGTCATAAGCAGATGCAAGAAGATCACATGAACTATATTCATAGAGATAAAAATATATTAAATAGATTAACCAGATGGTTTGGCGGAAATCTATAAATTCTTTTTAGGAGGAGAGTTATGAGTGAATGGGAAATAGTAGAAGATAGTAAGAATAATGCAGTAATTAAAGTTATTGGCGTTGGAGGTGGAGGAGGTAATGCAGTACAACACATGGTTGAAGCTGGCATTAGCGGAGCTGAGTT
>MDTE01078229.1_pt1 | contig 24539 bp, 29 predicted proteins | sample 811231 | NCBI WGS metagenome assembly MDTE01 (sample SAMN05326651, study PRJNA326480) | marine metagenome | isolation source: seawater | place: Indian Ocean: Red Sea | collected 2010 | reverse complement strand
ATCAGGATGATGGGATTCTCGAGGACGACTTCCATCCGCTCGGAGTCGGTCACGAAGTACGGCGAGAGATAGCCGCGGTCGAACTGCATGCCCTCGACCACCTCGAGTGAGGTCTCCAGCGTGCGGGCTTCCTCGACGGTGATCACGCCGTCCTTGCCGACCTTGTCCATCGCTTCGGCGATGATGGTGCCGATGGTCTCGTCGTTGTTGGCCGAAATCTGTCCGACCTGGGCGATCATGTCGCCGCTGACGGCTCTCGACAGCTTCTCGAGCTGCTCGACGACGGCCGCGACGGCTGCCTCGATACCCCGCTTGACTTCCATCGGATTAGCGCCGGCCACGACGTTCTTCGCGCCTTCGCGGTAGATCGACTGCGCGAGCACGGTGGCGGTAGTGGTGCCGTCGCCGGCGATGTCGGAGGTCTTGCTCGCGACCTCACGCACCATCTGGGCGCCCATGTTCTCGAGGCCGTCCTGCAGTTCGATTTCCTTGGCGACCGTCACGCCGTCTTTGGTGATGGTCGGCGATCCGAACTTCTTGTCGAGGACGACGTTGCGACCCTTCGGGCCGAGGGTGACCTTCACACAGTTGGCGAGCTGGTCGACTCCGGCGAGGATGTGCTGCCTCGCGTCCTGACTGTAGACAATCTGCTTTGCCATGTTGCTTCTACTCCATTTTTTCTTCAGTGCGTCCGACGACGGCGACCGGCGGAACCGATTGGAACCGGCGTCGCCTTCAAAAGATGCTCGTGGGTTAGTCGACGACGCCGAGGACCTCGTCCTCGCGCATGATCAGATACTCTTCGCCGTCCAGCTTGATTTCCTGGCCGGAGTACTTGCCGAAGAGGATGGTGTCGCCGTCCTTGACGTCCATCGGCACGATGCCGCCGTCGTCTTTGACTTTGCCCTTGCCCACAGCTACGACCTTGCCCTGCTGGGGCTTCTCTTTCGCGGTGTCAGGGATGATGATTCCGCCGACCTGCTGTTCCTCGTCTTCGAGGCGCTGAACGATGATGCGGTCGTGCAGTGGTCGTACCTTGATTCCCATTGTTCTGTTCCGACTCCCTTGGATTGTTGAGAAAGGCCCATCGGGGCAGGCGTTGCCCCAGGGGCGTTAGCACTCTCAGTGACCGACTGCTAATTTTAGTAACTGCCGGTCCGGGGTGTCAACAGCGGCCGGCCAGTGGAGATCAGCCGGTGCGCTTGAGGCGGTAGGTGGAGACCTTGCGGCTGAGGGTGTTGCGGTGGATGCCGATCATCTTGGCGGCGCGACCGACGTTGCCTTTCGAGCGAGCGAGCGCCCGGCTGATGAAGCGTCGTTCGAACTCTTGTCGAGCATCCTCATACAGGATGCCTTTGGACACCATCTCATCCACCAACTTATTGAGCTGATCGCGCACTCTCGTTCCCTCGTCCGGCCGCCGTTGGCCGACGGCTAGTCCAGCTCGTGGCCCGCCAGCAACCGGTAGGCCTCGAGATACTTCTCGCGGGTTCGACGGACGACCTCATCGGGGAGCGATGGCGCCGGCGGCTGACGATTCCAGGCCACCTCGTCGAGGTGGTCCCGGACGAACTGCTTGTCGAAGCTTGGCTGCGCGGCTCCGGCCTGATAGGTGTCCTGCGGCCAGAAACGTGACGAGTCTGGCGTCAGCACCTCATCGATGAGCACGATCTCATCGCCATCGCCGAGGTCGGCATTCGTGGGGCCGTCGAATCCGGGAGCGCGGACTAGACCGAACTCGAACTTAGTGTCGGCCACGATGATGCCGCAGGTCTCGGCGTGGGCGGCGCCGTGGCTGTAGAGCTCGATGGTCAGCGCGCGCAGCCGTTCCAGGAGGCGCGGGCCGATGATGTCGGCCGCCTGATCCGCGCTGATGTTCTCATCGTGCCCGGTCTCCGCCTTGGTGGCGGGGGTGAAGATCGGTTCGGGCATGCGCTGCGACTGCGTCATGCCCTCAGGGAGCGAGATACCGCAGACCGCGCCGGTCCGCTTGTAGTCCGCCCACCCTGACCCGGCCAGATAGCCGCGAGCCACGCATTCGACCGGAATCGGATAGGTCTTTCGCACCAGCATGGAGCGGCCGCGAAGCAGATCCGCGTGGGGGCGGCACTCGTCCGGATACTCATCGGGGTTGGTCGACACCATGTGGTTGGCGACGAGATTGCCGGTTCGACCGAACCAGAACGCCGACAACTGGGTCAGGACTTTTCCCTTGTCCGGAATGACCGAGCCGAGAACGAGGTCGTAGGCCGAGATGCGATCGGTGGCGACCATCAAGAGATGGCCGTCGACCTCATACATGTCCCGCACTTTGCCGCGGCGTTGGGGTGTCAGACCGTCGAGAGATGTTTCGAAGAGAGGAGATGCGGACGTCACGGAGGTCCTCAGTAGGGTGCGTTCAGGAGCGCTAAGCTTACTGAAGAGCCGCGTGTGCAGCAAGTGAGAAAATCGGTGGCGGCGGCAGACGCATGTCAGTCGTTGTAGTACAGTCGGACGACTTGGGCCGCCTGTCCACGATCTGGCCGCACGCACCCCTCGCGTGCGGGTCCGTTGCCTCCCTTTCGGCACCGGTTCGGTGCCCATGTCGTCACCACGAGATCCATCGGAGATCGTCCTCGTGCCCGCGCGCAGCGGACCTGGACGGATGGCGCGGCCGTGCGTGATCTCGTGAAGACCGGGGCCGTCATCCTGCTGACCATCGCGTTGATGGCATTCTTCCTTCGCAACGCCGATCTGGGTTCCGTCTGGTCGGAGATCACGCGCGCTCGACCCTCGATGATCCTCGCGACGTTTTTGGCCGTCGTGGTGACCTATCTCGTTCGGATCTGGCGGTGGCAGGTGTTGCTGGCGCCGATGGCATCGGTGCCCTTCGGTCCCGCCGCCCGAGCCACCGTGATCGGCTTCGCCACATCTTCGGTCCTGCCTGGCCGACTTGGTGAAGTTCTACGCCCGTATCTGGTTGCGCGCCAGACGGCGATGACCGCCAGTGCGGCCTTCGCCACCGTGGTGCTCGAACGGTTGCTCGACATCATCACGGTGGCCCTGTTGCTCGGCCTCTTTCTGGCGATCTTCCTGGATACGGTCGTGAGCACGGACGAGGCGGTGTTGGCGGCGCTCGAACTGGGCGGGGTTGCCGCGGCAGTCGGCGCGGTGGCGGCGTTGGTGTTTGCCGTGAGGATGGCCGGTGCGCCGGAACGGACCGCCGCGATCTGGGCCCAGGCGGAGCGGTGGCTGCCAGGGCGACTTGGTCGTGCCGCCTACCAGTTCCTTGCCAGCTTCAGCGGTGGGTTCGCGGTGGCGGGTCAGCCCCGGCGTTTGTGCCTGGCGCTAGTCTGGTCGTTTCCGCTGTGGCTGGCAGTCGCCGCGACGACATGGACGATTTGCCAGGCCTTCGGGATCGCGCTTCCGCCCAGCGGGGCACTGCTCGTGATGGTGCTGATGGTGCTCGGGGCGGCCGTGCCGACACCGGCGGGCGTGGGAGGGTTTCACGCCCTGTTTCAGATCGGGGTGACCGGATTCTACGATGCGCCGGTGGACGCCGCGGTAGGGGCGGCCCTTGTGCTGCACGCGCTGTCGTTCGGGCCGATCACGGCGATCGGCATCGGGTTGATGGCGCGTGAGGGCCTGTCCTGGCGCGGGGCGGTCGACCTCGCCAGTGGAAATGAGCCGGCGTCAGCCGCCGACGAAGCCAGTTCGGGCCGAGGCATGTCGGCGGCGATCGGGACGACCGGTCGAGGCGAGGCGTGAGATGGTGACGAAGGGAGGGCAGCGATGAAGTGTCCGTTCTGCGGCCACCTCGGCGACAAGGTCGTCGACTCGCGCGAGAGCAAAGAGGGCGAGGTCATCCGCCGCCGTCGGGAATGCCAGGATTGTGGTCGACGGTTCACCAGCTATGAGCGTATCGACGAGATCCCCTACATGGTGGTGAAGAAGGACGGGAGCCGGGAGCGATTCGAGCGCCTCAAGGTGACCGGCGGGATGCTCAAGGCGTGCGAGAAGCGGCCCGTGTCGGTTGCCGCGGTCGAGGCGATCGCCGATCGTGTCGAGGCGATTCTCCAGGAGCGACCAGAGAAGGAGATGCCGACCGTGGAGGTGGGGGCCTGCGTGATGCAGGAGCTCAGGCAACTCGACAAAGTCGCCTACGTTCGCTTCGCCTCGGTGTATCGTCACTTCCGGGACATCGGGGAGTTCATGACCGAGCTTCGCGATTTGTTGGGTACCAAGGAATGAACCCGTTGCTCGGCGTGCTGGTACGGAGCCTCGCGATAGGCGCGGTCCTATGGGGGGGCGACGCCCATGTCCGTGCCCAGGAGGACGTCGACGTGACGACCCTCGCCCGCGATGGGCACATTCTCGTCTCGCTGGAGCTGCCCGGCGCCTACACCGACGAGACCAGGGATGCGGTGTCGAGCGGTCTTGAGGCGGCGTTCACCTTCGACATCGAGCTGCGCCAGGCGGTGGCGTTTTGGCCAGACCGCACGGTGGATCGCGCCCTGGTCCGGGCATCGGTCCGCTATGACGGGCTGAGCGGGCAATATCGGGTGGCCCGGGTCGTCGACGGCGAAGTCGAAGAGGTGCACGTGGTCGAGGAGGAAGCGGTAGTGCGGGAGCTCGTGACCTCGCTCGAGCGCCTCCCGCTCTTTCCCACGCGCATGCTCGAGACCAACGGTGACTATCACGTGCGGGTGCGGGTCCACGCCCGCCCCCGGACCGCGTGGTTCCGCTGGCCGTGGGATCGGGCGGCGGCCCTCGGCCGAGCCAGCTTCACCTTCTTGCCCTAGTTGCGAGGTGTCGGGGCGGTCAGCCTCGCGAGTGCTGTCAGATGGTCCAGCCGGCCCCCGGATCGGAACGGGTCCCTGACGGGAGCGGCGGCCAGGCGCGGCGCGCGCCGCAGGACAGCCTGCGCGTCATCGTCGGCGCCATCGTCGTCATTGGACTGACGCTCGTCGGGCTGTTCCGGCTGGCCCGGCGCTCGACCGACCTGGACCCCGACTATCTGTCGGAGGTCGTGCTCTACGCGCTCTCGGCCGGGTGCCTGGTCATGCTCCTGGCGCTGGCGTTTCTGCTGGCGCGTCACGTCATCAAGATCATCGTCGAGCACCGACGCGCGGTGCCGTTCGCCCGCTTTCGGGCGAAGCTCGTCGCGGCGATCGTCGGAATGACGCTGATTCCGTCGGTGCTGGTCTTGATCGTCGGAAGCGAGGTGATCCGGAGCAGCGCCGAGCGATGGTTCTCCGCGCCGATCGACGACGTGCTCAGCTCCGCCAACACCATCGCGCGAAGCGTGTATCTCGAGCAGCAGGAGGCGGCCGGGCAGCAGGCGTCCCGGGTGGCGGCGCGGCTGGTCGAGCTGGACTTCGAAGCGACCGCGCTCGTGCGCGAGGCGGCGGTGGTCGAGCCCCCGGCCGGCGCGGCAACGGTCGTCGTGACCGTGTACCGGGTGGTCACCGCCGAAGGGGCGCCGCTGGTGCTGGCCCGGGTCGCGGAGGTCGCGAGTCCGTTCTTACCGCCGGGCTATTCCCAGACGTCAACCGACACGTTGGCCACCGGGGTCGCGGCCGGTACCGCCGAATCCGGTGACGTGACACCGCTCGTCGACGGCGCCGAGCTCATTCGGGGGGTTGCGCTGGTGCGCGCGGGACCGGAGGCCCCGCTCGAAGGCGTCGTCGTCGCGAGCGCGCCGCTCTCCGGCGATCTGACCCATCACGCTCGGCGAATCAACGCCGCCTACGAGGCATATAACCAGCTGCGCGTGCTGACCCAGCCGGTGGCGGGCGTCTATCTCTCGTTCTTCCTGATGGCCACCCTCATGATCCTGATCGCAGCCACCTGGCTGGCGATCTATATCGGGAAGCGGATCGTCCGCCCCGTATTGCAGCTTGCGGACGGTGCTCGGCGGATCGGCACGGGGCAACTCGACCATCGCATCGTCCCCCAGTCGTCGGATGAGTTCGGCGCGATGGTCGAGGCGTTCAACGGGATGGCCGAGGAGCTCTCGCTGAGTCGGGAGAAGCTGGTGCGCTCGAGGGGCGATCTCGAGCACAAGACACGAGAGACCGAGCGTCGGCGCCGCTACATCGAGACGATTCTGGAGCGAATCGCCACCGGCGTCGTCTCGGTCGACAGCGCCGGACGACTCAGCACGGTCAATTCGGCCGCGGCGCGGCTACTCGACCTGGAGCCGGCGATCGAGGGCCAGCTCGCCACGACCGTGTTCGAGCGTCCCGACCTAGCGCCACTTGGCGCGATGCTGCGCGACGCGCGACGAGGGTCGCTGGCCAGCACGGCGCGCGAGGTGGCGCTCGATCGCGACGGCCGCGAGTGTCACCTCGCGGTCGCGGCGACCAGTTTGCCGGGCGAGCATGAGCTGGGCGGGGTCGTGATGGTGTTCGACGACGTCACGCCCTTGTTCCGGGCGCAGCGTGTCTCGGCCTGGAGGGATGTGGCGCGTCGGCTGGCGCACGAGATCAAGAACCCGCTGACGCCGATTCAGCTCTGCGCCGAGCGGCTCCGCCGCAATCTGGCGGGAGCGCCGCCACAGGCGAAGGCGCTCGTGGACGAGTGCACCGGGACCATCGTGGGAGAGGTGGAGGCGCTCAAGGGCCTGGTTGACGAGTTTTCCCACTTTGCCCGCCTGCCGTCTCCTCGCACCGTCCCGGCGGACCTCAATGGCCTGCTCGAGCAGACGCTGGCGCTCTACGATGGGCTGTTCCCCGGAATCGAGATCCGGCGCGTGTTGTCACGCGCGCTGCCGCCGGTACGGGTGGACCCAGAGCAGATCCAACGGGTGGTCGTCAATCTGGTCGACAACGCCGTGGCCGCGCTTGGTGGCGAGGCGGGCGGAGCGGATCGGTCGGTCGCCTCGGGGGTGATCACCATCGAGACGGCCCACGATCCGACAAACGACGTGGCGCGCGTCGTGATCGCCGATACCGGCCCGGGCATAGCCGACGCCGACCGGGAGAAGCTGTTCCTGCCGTACTTCTCCACAAAAGGACGTGGGAGCGGTCTCGGACTGGCCATCGTCCGACGGATCGTCGTCGAGCACGGAGGCGGCATCGAGGTGACGGACAACGAACCGACCGGGACCCGCTTCATCGTGGAGCTCCCGTGCGCAGCCACGGAGGTTGCCCTGGTTGACGACGGCGCGGAGAGTGCGCAGGAATCGGCATGAAACCGACCGTGTTGGTGGTAGATGACGAGGCCGGTGTGCGGTCGGCCCTCACCGGGGTGCTGCAGGACGAGGGGTATCTCGTCGAAGCGGTTGATTCGGGTGAGGCGTGTCTGTCACGGGCGACGGACCGGGCCTTCGACGTGCTCATTCTCGACATCTGGTTGCCCGGCATCGATGGTCTCGAGACCTTGACGACCCTGCGTGAACGCGGCGTCGACAGTCAGGTCGTGATGATCTCGGGTCACGGCAGCATCGAGTCGGCGGTCAGGGCCATCAAGCTGGGTGCATTCGATTTCGTCGAGAAGCCGCTGTCGCTCGAGAAGACGGTGTTGGTCGTGCGGAACGCCCTGCGACAACGCCGCCTTGAGGTCGAGAATCAGGCGTTGCGCGCTGACGCCGATCGGCGTCAGACCATGGTCGGGGAGAGCCTCGGCATGGTGAAGCTGCGGGAGCAGATCGCCCTGGCGGCTCCCACGAATGGGCGCGTGCTGATCCAAGGGGAGAACGGGACCGGCAAGGAGTTGGTGGCGCGGAGCATCCATGCGCTCAGTCGTCGCGCGGCGGGACCGTTCATCGAAGTGAACTGCGCGGCGATTCCGGAGGAGCTCATCGAAAGCGAGCTGTTCGGGTACGTCCGTGGAGCGTTTACCGGGGCGGTGAGCGACCGCCGAGGCAAGTTCGAGCTGGCTGACGGCGGGACGATCTTTCTTGATGAGATCGCCGACATGAGCCTGAAGACCCAGGCCAAGGTGCTCCGCGTGCTCCAGGAGCAGGTGGTCGAGCCGGTCGGGGGACACGTGGGCGTGGAGGTGGACGTCCGCGTGATTGCGGCGACGAACAAGAGTCTGACCGAGGAGATCCAGGGCGGCCGCTTTCGAGACGACCTGTTCTATCGCCTGAACGTCGTGCCGGTGGTGGTGCCGCCGCTGCGAGATCGCGTCGAAGACATCGGCCGGCTCACCGAGCACTTCCTGGCTGGCTACGCGGTCGACTACGGTCGGCGGGCGAAGACGCTGGCGCCCGATGCGCTGGCTCTGCTGTGTGAGTACCGATGGCCGGGGAACGTCCGGGAGCTGCGGAACGTCATCGAGCGCGTCGTCATCATGGTGCCCGGGCCGGTAGTGACCGCCAACGACCTCACGTTTCTCGATCTGTCGGACCGGCCGGCCAGGACCGAACCGCCCTCCGACCAGCCCGCGCTGAGGCTGCATGAGGCACGGGACCGGTTCGAGCGTGACTACATCCTCCGGGCGCTGGCCGAGCAGCGCGGAAACATCAGTCGTGCCGCCGAGGCGCTCGGCCTCGAGCGGAGCAACCTCTACCGAAAGATGCGCGCATTCGGGATCAGGTCTCCCCGGCAGGCGGCAGCGCCGAGCGGGCGGATTGAAGACGAGGCTCCAGGAGCCGGTCCGAGCTGAACGCTCGAAGTCGGAGCGCCGTCGTGGCCGCATCGAGCAGCGCGGCGGCAGGCGCCAGCCCGATGATTTCGCTGTCACGTACCTCCACACCCTGGCGTGAGGCCTCGCGCGAGACCGCCTGAAACGCCTCCCAGACCGACGTCTGACGGTGATCGGCCAGGTTCATCGAGACCTGGACGACATTCGGGTCAGCCGTGGCCACGCCGATGGCCTTGAGGGCGGGGAGCCCGCCGCCAGAGGTGCGAATCGTGCGGGCAATGCGTCGGGCAAGTTCGAGGTCGCTCGTCGACAGCTGTACGTTGAAGGCGACGAGGGGAAGCCGCGCTCCGATCACGGTGACGCCCCCCGCGGGGTGTGGGGCCGACGGGCCGCAATCCGGTTTCCAGCGCTCGTCTGACAGCCGCTCGACGAGCCCCGGTAGACCACCTCGCCTTACCGTTTCGAGATGTCTCCGGTGTGGCGCGCTCGCGGCCGCCTCGTAGAAGAACACCGGAAGGTCGAATCGCGCCGCCACTTCTTCGCCGAGTGCGCGCGCCGCTTCGACGCAGCGTGGCAGGTCGTCCGGCACGAGGGGCACGAACGGCATCACGTCGATGGCCCCAACCCGGGGGTGTACGCCCCGATGCTGGCGCAGATCGACCCGGGCGAGGGTGGCCGCATAGAGGGCGAGCAGGGCGTCGATCAGCGGAGCCGGCTCGCCGACGGCCGTGAAGACGGAGCGGTGGTGCGTGGCGTCGGAGGAGCGGTCCAGGAGCGACACCCCGGGGGTGTCTTGGAACGCGGCGGCCAGGGCGTCGACGAGCTCGCGCCGCCGGCCCTCGCTGATATTCGGAACGGCCTCAATCAGCGGCATGACGGAGGGATAGCACAGTCGGCGTTGACGCCGATCCAGCCGTGGCTCATAATCGTCGCACGAGAGTTACTGACACCCCTGCCGGTCTCGTCTCATGGCCGATCCCGCGACCCAGACCTCGACCCCGGTGGGCGAGCAGTTTCCTGCCGACAGAGATGTCCGGATCGAGCAGTTGTTGCTTTCCGGCCTCGATCACTACTTCCGCGGCCAGTTCGAAACGGCCATCGACGTGTGGACCCGGGTGCTGTTCCTGGATCGCGATCATCCCCGCGCACGCGCCTACATCGAGCGGGCCAGGGCGGCGGTGGCCGAGCGCCTTCGGGAATCCGAGGCCTTCCTCCAGGCGGGTGTCGAGGCGTGCGAGCGCGGTGATGTCGAGGAAGCGAGGGCGCTGCTCAATGGCGCCATCGAGCGCGGCGGACCACGAGACACGGCGCTGTCGGTCCTCGAGCGGGTCGATCGACTGGATGGGGCCACGACCGAGGCGCCCTCGCGGGCGGCGGCTCGTCGGGCCGGGACCCGGCGGGCGCGGCGAGCCGCTGGGACCGAAGCGGTGTCGACCCGCCGGTCGACGCTCGTGCCCTGGATGGTGCTGCTGACCCTGACGGCCGCGGCTGGCGGATGGTGGTATCAGCAAGGCATGCCGGCACCGGATTTCTCGAACCCGTTCGGCGCCTCGGCCTTCCGTTCGGCGCGGCCGGCGACGACCCTGCCCGGACCCGGACCCCTGCCGGTGCCGTCCGCGCCCCAACTGGCGCTGGAGCGGGCCGAGGCGCTTGCGGCCGAAGGGCGGTTTGTCGAGGCGCTCGGCGTCTTGTCCGAGGTCGGAGCAGGCGACGGCGCCTGTGTCGATGTCGATGGCGTGAGAGCGGATCTCCAACGAGCGGTCCTGGGTGATCCGCTGTCCTCGACCGTCGAAGGACAGGAGCCCCCCGAGGCTGGCCCCGGCCGCGAGTCCGGGCAACCGTGACCTCGTCTCGCCAGCCACCCCGGGGCGACCGGTCACTCCAGAGGCCGTCTGGCGCCGGTCGCGGCGCCTCCGCGGCGCGACCGCAGTCCGCCCGGTCGCGGCGACGCAGCGGCACGCCGCCTCTGGCGACACCTTCATCGCTACCGTTGTTTCCCGCCGACGCCGGCGTGTCGCCGGCGAGCGAGCCGGAGTCCCGCGCACCGCTGGGCGTCAGGCGACTGACACCGGCGCCGGCGCGGCCCGGGCGTGCGCCGGCCGGTCGAGGCTCCCCTCGACCGGCGCCCGAGGAGACTGGTGGCCGGGCGTCGTCCGAACGGGCGTCGGCCCCGCGGGCCGCGCGGGTGGCGTCGAGGTGCGGGGCCGCGATCTTCGATCTGCTCATCATCGTCGCGGTCAACCTCACGGTGCTCGTGCTGACGCTGCGGCTGGCCGGACTCGATGTCGGGTCGGTCGCACAGCTGCCCCTGGTCCCGTTGACGCTGTTTCTGTTGCTCCTCGACGCGAGCTATGTGGTGCTGCTGACGGCGGTCGGCGGTCAGACCTTCGGGAAGATGCTGTTCGGCCTCCGGGTGGTCGACGCTGGCGGGCAGATGGTCCCGATGTTGACGGCTGCGTATCGGATGATTGGCGGAGCGCTCTCGCTGGCGACACTGGGTCTCGGGTGGCTGTGGATGGCGTTCGACCGGGAAGGACGGACGCTGCACGACCGACTCACCGGGACCCAAGTGCGTCCTGTTTCCGTGCGGACCGGGCGGGCGGCGTAGGGACGTGACGAAGCAGTCGCGCGCGCGTCTTGGGGTCCTCGTGGCCGCCGTTGGCCCCTGTGGTTTCGTGCCGGTCGCGCCCGGGACCGTCGGATCGCTGGCGGGCCTGTTGCTGGTCTGGCTGCTACGCGCCAACGGCTGGGCGTGGGTCGAGCCCGTGCTCCTGGCCTTGGTGCTCGCCGTCGGGGTGTGGGCATCCCGAGCCACCGAGACCGCCTACCAACGCACGGATCCAGGAGTCATCGTCATCGACGAGGTCGCCGGGATGCTGGTGACCCTGTTGGCGGTCCCGGTCGGGGTCGGTGGGGCCCTGCTGGCGTTCGGTCTGTTTCGAGCCTTCGACATCCTGAAGCCGTTTCCGGCTCGGCACGCCGAACGATTGCCTGGCGGATGGGGCGTCATGGCCGATGACGTGGTTGCCGGAATCTACGCGCAGCTGATCCTGCGTGTGGCGCTCGCCTTCGGGGGCGCCTTGTGAGCACTAGGGTCGGCGCCGGCGCGGTTTCGGCGGAGATCATCGCGGTGGGGTCTGAGCTCCTGACGCCGTTCAAGAGCGACACGAACTCCCTGTTTCTCACGGCCGGGCTGAACGAACTGGGGATCGCCGTGCAGCGGAAGTCCATTGTCGGTGACGATCCCACGGTGCTACGGGACGCGGTGGAGCGGGCGCTCGGCGGTGTCGACCTGGTGCTGCTTTCGGGGGGGCTCGGTCCGACCGACGACGACCTGACGCGTGAGACGGTGGCGGCGCTGCTGGACCGGCCCCTGCGCGAGGCCCCGACCCTGGTCGCCGCGCTCGAGGAGCGGTTTGCCGCACGGGGGTGGCGGATGCCGGAGAACAACCGCCGGCAAGCGTGTGTCCCCGAAGGTGCCGAGGTGCTGGAGAATCCGCGTGGCACGGCTCCCGGCTTGTGGCTCGAAGAGGACGGGCGAGTGGTGCTCCTCCTGCCCGGGCCGCCCCGGGAACTGGAGCCGATGTTCGACAACGTCGTGCGGCAACGCCTCGAGGCGCGCGTCGGCGACCGACGCCTCTACCGGCGGGTACTGAAAGTGGTTGGGCGGGGCGAGTCACACGTCGCCGAGGTCACTCAGCCGATCTACGATCGGTGGCGTCAGTCCGAGCCGGCGGTCGAGACGACGATTCTGGCTTCTCCGGGGCTCGTGGAGTTGCATCTGTCAGTCTGGTCCAGTCTGGCGTCGTCGGCCACCGACGTGCTGGACGCCGCGACGGCTGAGTTGAGCGCGGCGCTGGGTCAGGATCTGTTGAGCACGGACGGGCGGTCGCTGGCCGAGGTGGTCGGTCAATGTCTGTCCGACGCTGGACTGCGCGTGGGGCTCGCAGAGTCCTGCACCGGCGGCCTGGCGACTTCCCAGTTGGTCGACATCCCGGGGTGCTCTCGCTATCTGGCCGGAGCCGTGGTGGCCTACTCCAACGACATCAAGCAGCGGCTCCTCGGAGTCGACGCCGCGCTGCTGGCCGAGCATGGGGCGGTCAGCGAGCCGGTGGCCGCGGCCATGGCCGAGGGCGCGCGTCGCGCCATGAAGGCCGACGTTGGGCTGGGAGTGACCGGGGTCGCAGGTCCCGACGGCGGTTCGGCGGACAAACCGGTCGGCACCGTGTGTCTGGCGGTGGCCGGGCCGGGCGACGAAGTGTCGACCCGTCTCTACCGGTGGCCTGGGGATCGGGCCATGATCCGGCGGATGGCGACACGCGCGGCACTCGGGCTGCTCCGACGGCAGCTGCTCGGACGCGGATAGGGCTGGACGTGGAACGAGGGCAGGGGACAGTGCGACTCTTCGTGGCGGCCGACCTGGACGCACAGGCCCGGAAGGCGGCCGGCCGAAAGGCCCGGTCGCTTGCCCAGTGAGTGGTTCGAGCAGGCTGGCATACCGATGCGCTGGATGCCGGAGGAGCAGCTGCACTTCTCGCTCCGATTCCTGGGCGAGGTGGACGCGAACGTGACCGGCGGAGTTCGGCGCGCGCTGGCGGGTGTGTGGGAGACGGCGTCCTTCGTGGCCGGGTTCGAGGGGCTGGACGTGTTCCCCTACTCGGGAGCGTCACGGGTCGTCTGGATGGGGATGGGGGCAGGCCGGGACCAACTGTTCGCGGTCAAGACCGAACTCGATAGACGCCTCGAGCAGGTGGGCGTGGAGGCGGACAGCCGCGCGTATCGTCCTCACCTGGCGCTGGGGCGGGGCCGGCGCCAGGGGGAGCGGCCTCGAGCGGCAGTCAAGCCGCTCCAAGTTGATGCCTCCATCGAGTCTGTACGGTGGGTCATCGAGGCCGTGACCCTCTATGAGAGCCGTATCTCGTATCGCGGCGCCAGCTACCGAGTGGTCGAGCGGTTCCCGCTGCCTCCGTTCACCGAGACCGGGGGCACGGGGTGACGGGGTGGCCAGTCCTCGTTGGCTATCTGCTCGGGACAGTGCCGTTCGCCCTCCTCGTTGGGGGGGCGGCGGTACGGACGGCCGGGAGCGGGAATCTCGGTGCCGCCAATGTACTGCGGGTGAGGCGCACGTCGCTCGGGGTGCTGGTCCTCGTGCTCGACCTGGCCAAAGGCGCCGCGGCGATCTGGGTGGCTCGCGCGGCCGGCGCGGAGGAGGCGATGGTGGTGTCGGCCGGGGCTGCCGCCATTGTCGGGCACATCTATCCGGTATGGCTGCACTTTCGTGGCGGGAAGGGTGTCTCGACGACCTTCGGCGTGCTCGCCGCCGTGTCGCCGCCGGCGGCACTGATGGCCGGAGCTTTGTGCTGCCTCGGCGTCTGGATGACGCGTTACGTGTCGGTTGGCTCGCTGCTGGCCCTGGTGTCGCTCCCGGGCCTTGTGTTGCTGAGTGATGGGAGCAGATTGGTGGCGGCGGCAGCCGCCGGGGCGGCCTTGCTGGTCGTATTCCGGCATCGAAGCAATCTTGCCCGCCTCCAGCGGGGGACCGAGCGGAAGCTTGGGCGGGGCTGGACAGAGGATGTCGCTCCTAGCGGATCGACACGAAACTAATCGGAGGCACGCGTGCGGACGGTGACCGTGATCGGAGCTGGGGGCTGGGGAACCGCCCTTGCCGTGCATCTGGCCGGCCTCGGAAAGCAGGTGCGGCTGTGGGGTCGGGACGAGGCACTGATCTCCCGGATGTCCGACAGTCGCTCGAACGAGAGCTATCTGCCCGGAATCCCGTTTCCTGAGTCCGTCCACCCAACCGCGTCACTGGCCGACGCGACGGCCGGCGCCGACTGTGTGGTGTGGGCGGTCCCGAGCCACGCGACCCGGGAATTGCTCCGGTCGCTGGCACCGCTGGTGCAGCGGGAGACCATCGTGGTCAGCGGCACCAAGGGGTTCGAGCTGAAGACGCTCAACCGAATGTCGGAAGTGATGGCGCAGGAACTTGGCGACGAACATCCGGTGGCGGTGCTCTCCGGACCGAGCTTCGCGGGCGAGCTGGCGCGCGGAGCGCCGACGGCCGTGCTGGCGGCGAGTCGCTGGCCGGCGGTGGCGGCCACCCTGCAGGAGGAGTTCCGCTCTCCGTCGCTACGTCTCTACGCGAGTGAGGACGTGACCGGGGTGGAGATGGGCGGAGGGATGAAGAACGTTATCGCGATCGCCGCCGGGGTGGTGGACGGTCTGAATCTTGGCCCCAACGCCCTGGCTGCTCTGGTCACGCGCGGTCTGGCGGAGATCTCGCGGCTGGCCTGTGCGCTGGGCGGACGCAAGGAAACGCTCGCAGGGCTGAGCGGTCTCGGTGATCTGATTCTGACCTGCACCGGCGGGTTCAGCCGAAACCACCATGTCGGGGTCGAGCTCGGACGGGGACGCCCGCTGGCCGAGGTGCTCGGTGCGATGCACACGGTGGCCGAAGGCGTGCGGACGACCGAAGCCGCGCTGGCGCTCGGACGCCGGCATGATGTCGATCTTCCCATCGTGACCCAGATGAGCCAGGTGCTGGCGGGCGAGATCTCGGCGGCTGCCGCTGTCGAAGAGCTGATGCTGCGACGGCAGCGGTCCGAGGCGGACGCCGCGGCCGACTAGCCGAGCGGCTGTGAGATAGTGATCTCGTGAGTGTGCTGGAACGTCTCCGGACCGGTCTGCGCCGCTCGACCGACCAACTGGTGGGCCGGTTTGATGGATTGTGGTCTGGCGACGGTGGCCAGCCCGGTGCCTCGCCGGCACCGACGCCGGCCGAGACCCTCGAGGCCCTCGAGGAGTTGCTCATCGAGGCCGACGTGGGCGTGGCGGCCACCACTCGTCTGGTCGAGGCGGTTCGGCTGCGAGCCGACGAGGGGGACGTGAGGGCCTTGGTCCGTGAAGAGTTGCTCGCGCTCCTGGAGACGGCCGACTTCGAGCCCCCCGCGGAAGCGACACCCCGAGTCGTGCTGGTCGTCGGAGTGAACGGAACGGGCAAGACGACGACCGTCGGTCGATTGGCGAACCTGCTGACGGCCCAGGGCCAGCGGCCGCTCATTTGCGCGGCCGATACCTTCCGCGCCGCGGCGGTCGAACAGCTCGAGGTGTGGGCCGGCCGGGTGAACGCCGATTTCATACGAGCCAAGCCGGGAGCCGACCCCGCGGCGGTGGTGTTCGACGCGGTCTCCTCGGGCCAGGCCAAGGGGCGGGACGTGGTGCTGGTCGACACCGCGGGCCGCCTGCACACCAGAGCCAACCTGATGGCCGAGCTGAACAAGATTCGACGGGTGGCCGGCCGGGTGGTTGAGGGCGCACCGCACGAGACCTTGCTCGTCCTCGACGCCACCGTGGGCCAGAACGGGTTGCCGCAGGCGCGGGCGTTCCTCCAGACCGCCGGTGTGACCGGTATCGTGCTGACCAAGCTCGACGGTACGGCCAAAGGGGGAATCGCCGTGGCGATCACGGCCGAGCTTGGAGTGCCGATCAGATACGTCGGGGTTGGCGAACAGATCGACGACCTGCTGCCGTTCTCCGCGAAGGACTACGTCGACGCGCTCTTCGAGCCGGTCTGGTGATGACCGACCAGGACTGGATGGCCCGCGCGCTCGAACTGGCCGCGCGCGGGCGGGGGGCCACGAGTCCCAATCCGATGGTTGGCGCGGTGGTCGTGCGCGACGACGTCGTGCTCGGCGAGGGCTACCACGCGCGGGCCGGCGAGCGTCATGCCGAGGTGGTGGCCCTCGACGCCGCCGGAGACACCGCTCGAGGCGCCACGCTCTATTGCACGCTGGAGCCCTGCTCGCATACTGGCCGGACGCCGCCGTGCGCGCACCGTATCGTGGCCGACGGGGTCGCGCGGGTGGTGGTTGCCGCCGAGGACCCGAATCCCAGGGTGGATGGCGCGGGGTTCGCGATCCTGCGGGCCGGCGGGATCGAGGTCGTGACCGGTGTTCTGCGTGGGCCGGCTCGGCGACTGAACGAGGGGTTCTTCACCGTCCAGGAGAAAGGGCGTCCCTTCGTCACGCTCAAGGCGGCGGTCAGCCAGGATGGACGGATCGCTACAGCGCCCGGGACCCGAACACCGTTGACCGGAGCCGCGGCGCAGCACCACGCCCATCGGGTGAGGGCCGAGGTCGACGCCATCGTCGTCGGCTCGGAGACGGTGCTCGTCGACGATCCGATCCTGACGGCTCGAGGCCACCACGAACGGCGACGGCCGCTGGTCCGCGTCGTGTTCGACACCCGTCTTCGCACGCCTCCCGCGGCTCGATTGCTGCAGACACGCGCTGAGGGCCCGGTCGTCGTGGTGTCGACCCGAGGTGCGTGCGATATGGCGCCCGAACGGGCCGCGGCGCTCGAGCACGCTGGAGCACGGCTCGTCCGGTTGTCCCGGAGGGACCCGGCCGAGGCGATGCGTCGGTTGGTCGATCTCGACGTCTGCACGGTCCTGCTCGAGGGCGGGGCCCTGATGTATCGTGCGTGCTGGGCGGCCCGCGTCGTCGATCGGCTCCGCCTCTACGTGGCGCCGACGCTGCTCGGTCGTGGCGGCGTCGGGTGGTGGCCCGATCACTGGAGGAGCCTGGCTCGCCTCGGGTGGCGCGACGTGGGGTTGGGTTCTGACGTGCTGATGGAGAGCGATGTTCAACGGATTGATTGAGGGCGTAGGCGAGGTCGTGGGCCTCGAGGAGATCCCCAAGGGGTGGCGTCTCTCGGTTGGCGCCGAGGTGGCCTCGGAGCTTGGGTTGGGGGAGAGCATCGCGGTCAATGGCGTCTGCCTGACCGTGGTCGAAAGCGCGACGGGGCGGTTCGAGGCCGAGATTTCGCCGGAGACGGCCAAGGTCACCAGCCTGGGCCAGTTGAAGGTGGGTGGGGTGGTCAACCTGGAGCGGTCGATGCGGGCAGACACCCGCGTGGGCGGTCACTTCGTTCAGGGCCACGTGGACGCGACCGGCACCATCGAGGGCATCATCCACGAAGCGGAGTTCCACCGGATCGTCATCGGCTTCCCCCAGGAGCTGGCCAGCCTGTTCGTCCTCAAAGGGTCGATCGCCGTGGACGGCATCAGTCTGACCGTCGCCTCGCTGGAACGGTCACGATTCGAGGTGCAGATCATTCCCTTCACGTGGTCGCATACGAACCTCAAGGAGAGCCGGGTCGGCGATACCGTGAATCTGGAGTGCGATATTATCGGAAAGTACGTCCTCCACGCGCTCAAGATCGGAGACTTCAACGTGCCCGCCAAGAACGCCGCATCTAACGAAGACCAGCATGGCTGAGAAGACCGCACGGAAACGCCTCGGGGCTCGCAAGCGGACGCTTGCGCTGGCGTCCTCGACCCGTGGGCGTGGATTCGCGCCCGTGGAGGAGGCAATTGCCGCCATCCGCGAGGGCAAGATGGTCATCGTTGTCGACGACGAGGACCGTGAGAACGAGGGTGACTTGACCGTGGCCGCCGAGAAGGTGACCCCGGAGCTCATCAACTTCATGGCGAAGTATGGTCGGGGGCTCATCTGCCTGCCGATGACCGCCGCGCGGCTGGACGAACTGGAGATCCCGCTACAGGTGGAACGGAACACCTCGAAGTTCGATACGGCCTTTTGCGTGTCGATCGAGGCCAAGGAGCGGACGACCACCGGGATCTCCGCGGCTGACCGCGCGGTCACCGCTCAGGTGGCGGCCGATCCGTCGACGACCGGGGCCGACCTGACCCGCCCGGGGCACATGTTCCCGCTGCGGGCGCGCGATGGTGGCGTGTTGGTTCGGGCCGGGCAGACCGAGGCGGCGGTGGATCTGGCGCGTATTGCCGGACTTCAGCCCGCCGGTGTGATCTGCGAGATCATGAATGAGGACGGCACCATGGCCAGGGTGCCCGAACTGCGGCGCTTCGCTCGCAAGCACAAGCTGGTCATGATCACGATCGCCGACCTCATCAAGTACCGCATGAGTCACGAGCGTCTGGTGCGGCGGGCGGCGGCTTCGAAGCTGCCGACCGAGTACGGAGATTTCGAGCTCGTGGCATTCGAAAGCGTGGTCAACGGCGAGACTCACTTGGCGCTGGTGCGTGGCGAGCTGGGTGATGGCGAAGATGTCCTGGTGCGCGTCCATTCCCAGTGCGTGACCGGGGAGGTCTTCCACTCGGCGCGGTGCGATTGCGGTCCCCAGCTCCACACCGCCATGGCGCGGATCTCGGAGGAAGGGAGAGGCGTGCTCCTCTATCTCAACCAGGAGGGGCGCGGCATCGGCTTGACCAACAAGATCAGGGCCTATCACCTTCAAGATCAGGGACTCGACACGGTCGAGGCGAACGAGCGTCTCGGCTTCCAGCCGGACCAGCGCGACTACGGGATCGGAGCCCAGATTCTGAGTGACCTGGGCGTCCGGAGCATGCGCCTGCTGACCAATAATCCGCGGAAGTTCGTCGGGCTGGAGGGGTATGGGTTGTCGGTCTCGGCGACCCTCGCGCTCGAGGTGCCCACTACCGGTTTGGCCCGCACCTATCTGCAGACCAAGAAGGCCAAGCTCGGTCACACGTTGAAGTCCGTGTAGCCCAACCCGGTTTGACAGCGCGTCTCTACGCCCGTTAGCATAAACGGTTGTATTTGAACCGCTTAAGCTAAGAAAACGCGGTTCGTCCGAGAGACAGCGCCCATGTTTGCCTCACTCAGCGAGCGTCTTCAGGAGGTCTTCGCCTCCGTCAGACGCGAGTCGCGCCTCACCCCGGAGGCGGTCGAGACGGCACTGCGTGAAATTCGCATGGCCTTGCTCGAGGCCGACGTCAACTTCAAGGTCGTCAAGGCATTCGTCGACCGAGTGCGTGATCGCGCGGTCGATCGTGAAGTGCTGGACAGCTTGACGCCGACCCAGCAGGTCGTCGCCATCGTGCGTGATGAGCTGCGAGTGTTGCTCGGCGATGGGCCCGCGGGGTTGTCGGCCAGCCAGCAGCGACCCCAGGTCGTGCTGCTGCTCGGCCTGCAGGGGGCCGGCAAGACCACCACGACGGTGAAGCTGGCGCACTGGCTGAAGCGACAGGGACGTCACCCGATCGTCGTCTCGACCGACGTCCGGCGGCCTGCGGCGATCGAACAGCTGAGCGTGCTGGCCTCGGACGCGGGAGTCCGGGTGCATGAGCCCGATTCGGAGACGGAGGTGGTGGCCCGCGCCGAGGGGGCCGTGACGGCCGGCCGGGAGATGGGCTTTGATGTCGTCCTCGTCGACACCGCCGGTCGATTGCATATTGACGACGACCTGATGGGGGAGCTCGAAGCGCTCAAGACGTCTCTCACTCCGTCGGACCTGCTGTATGTCGCCGACGCTATGACGGGGCAGGATGCCATCAAGAGCGCGGGTGAGTTCAACCGTCGACTCGGGATCAGTGGCGTCGTGCTGTCGAAGATGGATGGCGACGCCCGGGGTGGCGCCGCGCTGTCGGTCGTCTCGGTCGTCGGCGTGCCCGTCACCTTCATCGGCGACGGGGAACGCCTCGAGGACCTGCAGCCGTTTCATCCCGACCGCCTGGTGTCCCGGATGCTCGGGATGGGCGACGTGCTGTCGTTGGTCGAGAAAGCCGAGCAGGCCGTCAGCCAGGAGGACGCGGCCAGACTCGAGAAGAAGATTCGGCGGAACGAGTTCACGCTACAGGACATGCGCGACCAGCTCGCCACGGTCTCGAAGATGGGGCCGCTCGACAAGATCACGGAGTTGATCCCGGGCATGAGCCAGATGGCGTCTCGGATGCCGGATGGCGCCGAAGTTGATCCGAAGGCGCTCAAGCAGACTATGGCGATCATCGATTCGATGACGCGTCGCGAGCGCGCGCACTATCAGATCATCGACGGCAGCCGCCGGCGACGGATTGCGGGCGGCAGTGGCACGACGGTGCAGGAAGTCAACCGTCTGCTCAAGCAGTTCATGGACATGCGAAAGATGCTCCGGGCGGTGGGCGGAGGGTCGCGGTTGCGACGCAAGAAAGGCGGCCGTCGCCGTCCGCCGGCGGGTATGCGGTTTCCGATGGGGTAGGGCCAGCCAGGACTGGCAAGCGAGGAGAGAAACACGGGATGTTGACCATTCGATTGAGTCGTGTCGGAACGACGAAACGGCCGTTTTATCGGGTCGTGGTGGTGGAGTCCAGCGCACCGCGGGACGGACGGTTCAAGGAGTTGCTGGGGCACTATGATCCGCGGACCGATCCCGAGATGCTGGACGTGGACTACGACCGCCTGAGCCACTGGACCGACAACGGGGCGCGAATGTCCGATACCGTCCGCACCCTCGTGGCACGGCATCCGAAACCTGAGGTGGCAGAGGCGGATGAGACCCCGGAGACCGCCGCGGCGCCGGCGGCCGAGGCGGGCGACGGCGAGGACCAGGCCCAGGTGACGACATGAGCCGGGCCCGCGACGTCGTGGAGGTGATCGGTCGGGCGTTGGCCGATGAACCGGACGCGGTGTCGGTCACCGAGGGCGATGGGCACGAGGGCACCCGTGTCGAGCTGAGCACGACCGGACAGGACCTTGGACGGATGATCGGACGCCAGGGGCGCACCGCATCGTCGATCCGGGCGCTGGCCGAGCTCGCCGCCGACGCCGAAGGACGCCGGGTGACGGTCGACTTCGTCGATTGATCACCTGCCCGTTCGGGTTCCGCCCTCGACGGCATGGCCGAGACGCACGCGTGGGACGAGATGGTGTCGATCGGGCGGGTCGCGCGTCCGCACGGCAACCGGGGACGCGTCATCGTCGATCCTGACTCGGATTTCGCCGATGAGCGGTTCGCGCCGGGAAAGACGGTGTGTCTTCGGCAGGGTGCTGAGGTGACGAGCTACTGCATCGAGGATGTACGGTTCTTCCGCGACCGACCCATCATCGGGCTGGAAGGTGTCACCTCGATCTCGAAAGCCGAAGCCCTGGCCTCGGCCGAGCTCCGGGTCCCGCAGACCGAGCTCGCGGAGCTACCGCCGGGGCAGTACTACCATCACGAACTGGTTGGTTGCCGGGTCGATACGGTGACAGGGGATCATGTCGGCATGGTGACCGACATCGAAGAGGGTGAGGGCGCGGCTCGATTGATCCTCGGCGACGATGGGAACGAAGTGCAGATACCGCTAGTCGACGCGATTTGTGTCCGAGTCGACGTCGCGGTACGACGCATCGAGGTCGATCCACCCGAGGGCCTGCTGGAGCTGAATCGGACCGGCGCCCATGGCGCGGAGTGAGCGTGGGAGGGCACACTGAGGTTCGACGTCGTCACGATTTTCCCGGACATGATCCAGGCGCTGCTCCGAGACGGGGTGGTCGGCCGAGCGGTCACGGCGGGGCTGATCGAGGTCGGCGTGCACGACCTGCGGGACTTCACCGACGACCGGCACCGGACGGTGGACGACGTGCCCTACGGGGGCGGGCCGGGCATGGTGTTGAAGCCGGAGCCGTTCTTCCGCGCCGTGGCGGCGATCCGGCGCGAGAATGGCCGGCCGGATGTAGTCGCGCTGTTGTCGCCGCAGGGGCAGGTGTTCCGGCACGAGCGGGCCAGCAGACTCAGTCATCACGCTCACGTGGTGCTCCTGTGCGGCCGCTACGAGGGGTTTGACGAGCGGATCCGCCTGGCGTTGGCGACGGAGGAGATTTCCATCGGCGACTATGTCCTGAGCGGGGGGGAACTGGCCGCGGCGGTCGTCGTCGATGCGGTCGCCAGGCTGCTGCCGGGCGTCGTGGGGGATGCCGAATCGGTAGCCCAGGAGTCGTTTGTGGATGGGGTGCTCGATTACCCGCACTACACCCGCCCGGCGGAGATTGACGGGCTTGGCGTGCCAGAGGTGTTGCGATCGGGCCATCACGGTGAGATTCAGCGGTGGCGCCGTCGAGAGGCGCTTCGCCGCACGCGAGACCGACGGCCAGATTTGTTGGAGCACGCGCCACTTGACGCCGAAGCGCGTCGGTGGTTGAACGAGTTGGAGGACGAGCCATCAGGGTCGTCTGATCGGGAGCAGTCAGATGAATGCGATTGAAGCGATAGAACAAGGGCAGATGCTCGAGAGGCCGGACCTGCGCCCGGGTCTGACGGTCCGGGTGCACGTCAAGATTCGTGAGGGTGAGAAAGAGCGCATCCAGGTCTTCGAGGGTGTGGTCATCGCGATCAAGCGTGGTGGCCCTCGCGGGACGTTCACGGTGCGGAAGGTCTCATTCGGCCAGGGTGTCGAGCGGATCTTTCCGCTGCATTCGCCATCGATCGAGAAGATCGAGATCGGGCGAGCCGCTCGTGTCCGACGCGCCAAGCTCTACTTCCTCCGAAAGCTCCGGGGACGGGCGGCGCGCCTGCGAGAGAAGCGCCGGCCCACCGCGCAGTAGCGGGACGCCTCACCCGAGGCGCATCGCATGAAGGCCCGACGTCGCGCGTCTGCCAGACGAGCCATCGAGAACGAGCTGCGTCGCGCCGGGTTCGCGCGCATCGCCGGTGTGGACGAGGTCGGCCGCGGTTGCCTGGCTGGTCCGGTCGTGGCCGCGGCAGTCGTTCTGCCTCCAGACGATCGTCTACGCGGACTCCGCGATTCGAAGCTGCTCACCCCCGCGATGCGGGAGCGGCTACACGAAGAGATCCTCACTCGTTGTGTCGGTTGGTCGGTTGGGATCCGAGAGCCGGCCGACATCGACCATCTGAACATTCACCAGGCGTCGCTGGCCGCGATGCGTGATGCCGTGGTCGCCCTCGAGCCCCTGCCCGACTTCGCCCTCGTAGACGCTTTTCGGATACCCAGCCTGTTCATCGCGCAACGTGGCGTGGTCGGCGGAGACCGGCGGTGCGCGGTGATCGCGGCGGCTTCCGTCGTGGCCAAGGTCGTGCGCGACCGTCGGATGCGGGAGCTCCATGAGCAAGACCCTCGCTACGGGTTCGACCGGCACAAGGGGTACGCGACGGCGGAGCATCTCGCCGCGATGGCGCGCCACGGGCACTCTGCGGTCCATCGACGGTCGTTCAGGCCACCTTCCTTGTTTGATACGTGATTTAATCCGAAATGTTCCCCGGCTCGAGGCAGCCGCGGTGCGGGAGGGTGTGACGGCGGTGGCGGACAAACGGCCGGAGCGAGCGACGGAGGCCCCAGCCACGCTCGAGGCCGTGTTTGCCGACCTCAGAAGGGAGGGAGCCGGCACGTGTGGCGAGTCGGAGGTTGGCGAGCGCCACCTGCGCCTGGCCGAGCTTTGTCTTCACGCCGGCCGGGTGGACCTCGCCCGTCGAGCGCTGATGGCCGCCGTCGAGTTCGTCCACCATCGGTTCGAAGCGTCCCGGCGGCTGGCCGAACTAGCGGAAGCCGCCGGCGAGACCGATGACGCGATCGGGTGGTATGAGCGGGCTGCCGCGGCGACCGCTCCCTCGGTCGAAGAGGGGCACCGCCTGCTCTACGGCCTGGCCCGATTGCTGGAGCGAGCCGGCCATCCGGCCCGGGCCCCGGCCGTGCTGCTGGAACTGCAGGGTGTGGCCGGGTCGTATGAGGACCGCACGACCCGAATCGCCACGCTGTCGGCACAGCTGGAGGGAGGCTGAGATTCGCCGCCTAGGCCGGACTCTGCTCATCGTGTACCTGCTCGAGGCAGGTCTGGTGTTGCTCGTGGCGCCCTGGTCCGTGTTCTGGGAGCGGAACCTCGTGGTCGAGCTGTTCCCCCGACTGGGGGAGATGATGCTCTCGCCCTCGGTGCGAGGTGCGGTCAGCGGGTTCGGACTCGTGAACGTGGTGGCCGGGATGGCGGAACTGGGAGTGGCCCTCGGCGCGTGGATCCGGCGTCGACGTGGCGGCGAGCCGACGCAACAGAGTGGCACGTCGGCGACTCCGGCGGCTCGCGAGGGCGAACCACCATGGATCGAGCGCTAGTCGAGCGACGTCCACTCGTGATGGCCGTCACCGGGCGCCGGCCGGCCGGTGACAGTGTCGAAGCGGTGGTGGCCCAGGTCGCGGCCGCCGCGGCGGCCGGTGTCGACCT
>MDTE01089452.1_pt1 | contig 24542 bp, 21 predicted proteins | sample 811231 | NCBI WGS metagenome assembly MDTE01 (sample SAMN05326651, study PRJNA326480) | marine metagenome | isolation source: seawater | place: Indian Ocean: Red Sea | collected 2010 | reverse complement strand
TGGGATTCGAACCCACGATAGAGTTGCCCCTATACACGCGTTCCAGGCGTGCGCCTTAAACCACTCGGCCATCTCTCCATTCTTAATCATTATCTCCTATTTTTAAAGCTTCAAAAAATGCAGTTTGAGGTATTTCAACATTACCAAATTGTTTCATTCTTTTCTTTCCTTTTTTCTGTTTTTCTAACAATTTTTTCTTACGACTTACATCTCCACCATATAATTTTGCGGTTACATCTTTTCTAAAGGCTTTGATAGTTTCTCTTGCGATGATTTTACCATAAATTGCTGCTTGAATAGGTATTTGAAAATTTTGACGAGGAATTAGATCTTTTAATTTATTACATATTCTTCTACCAATTGTTTCTGCACGAGTTTTATGTACTATATTAGAGAAAGCATCAACTGTTTCAGAATTAACTAATATATTTAGTTTTACTAAATCGCCCTCAAAATAATCATATAATTGGTAATCGAAACTAGCATATCCTTTTGAATATGATTTTAATTTATCATAAAAATCAATTACTATTTCATTAAGAGGTAATTCCATTTCTAAGATAGCTCTATTATTTTGGATATTCAAATTTCTTTGTTTGCCTCTTTTTTCAATACATAGATTTATAACTGTCCCAAGATAGTCTTGAGGAACTATTATTGTTGATTTTACCCAAGGTTCTAAAATTTTATCAATTTCAGCAGGGTCTGGTAGTTCTGAAGGATTCCTTATTACTTTTAATTTTTTTTTTCTATCAATAACTTTATAAACTACACCTGGTGCTGTAGTTATAAGATCTAAATCAAACTCTCTTCTTAATCTTTCGGTTATTACCTCTAAGTGAAGTAAACCTAAACATCCGCATCGAAAACCGTATCCTAAAGCTGCACTTGTTTCGTTTTCATAAGTAAAGCTAGAGTCATTTAAAGCTAGTTTTTCAAAACTTTCTTTTAAATGTTCATAATCCGACGTATCTACTGGGTATATTCCACAAAAAACAACTGGAAGAGAAGGTTTAAAGCCTGGTAATGGCTTAATTGTTTTGTTGTTTAATTCAGATATAGTATCTCCCACTTTACAATCAGCTACCGATTTAATGCTAGCATTGATAAAACCAATCTCACCAGGTTTTAATTCATCACAATAATTAATTTCAGGAGTAAAATACCCTATTCTATCAATGTTATATTGTTGGTTATTTGAAAGAAATTTTACTTTCATTCCTTTTTTCATAACTCCATCTAATATTCTTACTAATACAGTTACTCCAAGATAATTATCATACCAACTATCAACTAGAAGAGCTTTTAATTCGTTTCCCTCTGTAGCAGGCGAAGGGAGTTTAACAATAATTTGATCAATAAGCTCTTTTACTCCTTGACCTGTTTTTGCTGAGACCAATAAAGACTCAGTAGTGTCTATACCTATAGTCTGTTCAATATCTTCTTTGACTTTTTCTGGTTCCGATGCAGGAAGATCTGCTTTATTTAAGACTGGGAGAATTTCATGATTTACATCTATTGCCTGATAAGCATTAGCAAGAGTTTGTGCTTCTACGCCCTGAGTACTATCTACAACTAACAATGAACCTTCGCATGCTGATAAAGATCGAGAAACTTCATAGGAAAAGTCTACATGCCCAGGGGTATCGAGGATATTCAACTGATAAGTTTCACCATTATCGTTTTTATAATCTAATCGAACTGTTTGTGCTTTAATTGTTATCCCTCTCTCCCTCTCAATATCCATGGAATCTAATACTTGATCTTTTTTAGTTCGATCATCCATTCCTCCACAAATCTCAATAATTCTATCAGCTAAGGTAGATTTACCGTGATCAATATGGGCAACTATTGAAAAATTTCTAATTTTAGAAATTTCCATTAAGATCTTATTTTGGCTTTAAATTTAGAGGATATTTTATCTACAATATTTTGATGGACCCGTTCAATATCTTTGTCTTCTAAAGTTTTTTCAACCGACTGTATTGTAACTTTAAATGTGATACTTTTATTATTTTCTCCTATTTCGGAAGAATAGTATTCATCAAAAAATTCAACTTTTTGAATTAATTTTTTATCTATGCCTGTGAGAACTCTGTAGACCTCATATAGGTTTTGATCTTTTTCAAAAATAAAAGAAAAGTCTTTTTCACTATACTGATAACCGGACTCTAAAGACTTAAATGTATTTTTTCTAATCATAGTATCCACTGGTAGATTTTCATAAAAAATTTCAAAAGCAAAAACTTCCTTCAATTTAGAAAAGTTTTCTAAAATAGCAGGGTGAACTTTACCGTATCGAGCGATTAATTTTTTCCCCATTAATAGTTCTGCTGATTGGCCAGGATGATAATATATACTTTCAGAACGTTTAATATTAAATTGATTAATATCAAAATTAAGATAGCTAATAATTTTAGATACAATATTGGATAAGGAGTAAAAATCAAAATTTAGTTTTCGAAATTTTTTATTGTTTAAATCTGTATTTGTACATAAGCATGAAGCAATATTTTCTTGAGAGCTTGTGTCATGATAAATTGGTCCTATTTCAAATATATTTGAATTCTTAATTCCTTTTTTTCTATTACTATCTAAAGCTTCTAAATGATTGAATAACATAGAATTTCTCATATATGCCTGCTCTTCGCTGATTGCATTGGTTAACTTTAGAGAACTATTTCCTTTTAGTGAGTCATGAGCTTTAGATGAGTGAAAAGAGAAAGTAACTATTTCACTAAATTCATTAGCTATTAATGATTGCTTAATTTTTTTTATAACTGAGTTTTTTTTATTATTTAGTGAGTTTTTAACTCCATTAATTTCTTCTTTTGAAGATATAGGAAAATTAGTATCTATTTTTTCATAACCGTAAATTCTAATAATTTCCTCGATTATATCTATAGGGTAATGGATATCATTTCTATAAGAGGGAACTAATACTAAACAATTATTTTTAGTAATTTTTTCTATTTGGAAATTAAGTTTACTTAATATTTTGATCTGTTCATCGCTAGATAGTTTTACACCAATGACTTTCTCGAATTGATCAAATTCATAATTGATTTTTGGATGGTCATTTTGAAGATTTCCAGCAGATATATTTTTACTTACTTCACCCCCGCATAATTGATTAATAAGTGCAGTTGCATATTCAAGGCCTTCATTTACCATTTTTTTATCTAGACCTCTCTCGAAACGGTATCGAGCATCAGAGTTGATGCCAAGGCTCCTTCCAACCTTTGCAACCTTAGAGGGTTCAAATAATGCTACTTCTAAAAAGACATTCTGGGTTGATTCTGTACAACCACTTTCAAAACCCCCGATAATACCCCCGATAGCCAACGGTTTGTTTTCATCTGCAATCACAGTGACAGGTTTAGTTAATTTGTAATTCTTATTATCCAATGCAAGCAACTCTTCATTTTTAGAAGAAAGTCTCATGGTCAAGTTTTTTCCTATCTTATCAGCATCAAAAACATGAAGTGGTCTTCCTAAATCAATAGTTATAAAGTTGGTTATATCGACCAATTTGTTAATAGGTCTAAGACCAATGCTAAGTAATTTTTTTTGTAACCATTCAGGTGAATTTTCATTTTTAAGATTACTAAAAAATCGGCTAACAACATATTCACAACTGTTATCATCTTTTTGAATACTCCAACTAATTGGACTATCGAAATTAAATTTATCAACCTTTTTAAAATCTAGGGGCCTCAGCTTACCTATATCTTTTGCTGCTAAATCTCTTGCTATACCTCTAACTCCTAAACAATCGCCTCTATTAGGTGTAATGCCTATTTCAAAGATAGGGTCGTTTAAATCAAGAGCTTTAACAGCATCAATTCCATTTTGTATGTCTTTATTAACTTCAATTATACCATCATGATCATCGCTCAATTTTAGTTCTCTCTCAGAAAGAAGCATTCCTTCAGAAACCTCGCCTCTAATTTTCCCTTTTTTTAAAGTAATTTCAGTGCCTGGAATGAACATACCATCAGTAGCAAATATGCCTTTCATTCCTTTTTTCACATTAGGTGCTCCACATATAACTTGATAAGTTTTCTTGCCATTATCAACTTGACATATATTAAGTCTATCTGCATTAGGGTGTTTTTTGAAATCAGTTACTGTAGCTACAACGAATTGTGAGTAAGAGGAATAATCAGTAAGACTTTCTAGTTCCAAACCTATGTTAGTTAGAGTCTCTCCGATAATTTCAGGAGAATGAGATGTATCCAAATGATCAAGCAGCCAGCTATATGAAAATTTCATTAAAAATCACCTAATCCAAATCCATTCATTAATGTCCAATTTAAATTGCCACTAAAAAAAGATCTAATATCAGTCAAACCATGTTTTAACATCGTAATACGATCAAGACCCATTCCAAATGCAAAACCTTGATATTTAACGTTATCTATTTTGCAATTACTTAAAACAACAGGATTGACCATTCCACATCCTAATATTTCTAGCCACTTATCTCCTTCTCCGATTTGAAGTTGGTTATCGACTATACTATATGCTATATCCATTTCTGCTGAGGGTTCAGTAAAGGGGAAATAACTGGGTCTAAATCTTACTTTGAGATTTTGTACTTCAAAAAATTTTTTACAAAACTCAACCAATGTGCCTTTAAGATCACTCATATTGGCGCTTTCATTAATGAATAACCCTTCTACTTGATGAAACATGGGTGAATGGGTAGCATCAGAATCGCATCGATAAGTTCTTCCAGGTGCAATAACTTTAATTGGTGGTTTTTGGTTAATCATTGTTCGAATTTGAACAGGACTAGTGTGAGTTCTTAGAACTAAAGGTAGATTATTTTCATCCTTACCATCAAGATAGAAAGTATCCTGCATTTCTCTAGCAGGGTGATCTTCTGGTATATTTAAAGCTGTAAAATTATAAAAATCAGTTTCAATATCGGGGCCTTCTGCTATTTGATAACCCATAGAACCAAAAATGGAAATAACTTCTTGAAAAGTTTTAGAAATTGGATGAACTTTAGCCCCTACGTATTTGGGTGTAGGAAAAGTGATATCAATAGACTCTTTAGATAAATTTGAATTAATTTCTTTTATCTTTATTTCAGATAATCTTTTTTTGGCTAAAAATTCAACTTCCTCTTTAATCGAATTAATTTCCGCTCCCTTAGATTTTTTTTCTTCAATAGATAAATCTTTAAGAGACTTGAGAAGTTCGGTTATTTTGCCCTTTTTTCCTAAGTAAGCTACTTTTATGTCTTGAAGAGATTGTTGCGAGTCACACGCCTCTATTTCTTTGGCAGCTTTGTTAAGGACTAGTTTTATGTCCATAAATAACTATTAACTTGCTAAAGTTGATTTAGCCTTTTCTACAATAGTTTTAAATGCAGCTGGTTCATGAAAAGCAATCTCAGATAATACTTTTCTATTTATCTCAATATTTGCTTTCTTTAGGCCATCAATGAATTTTGCATAAGTCAATCCATGTTCTCTAACACCTGCATTTATTCTTTGGATCCATAATCCTCTAAAATCTCTTTTTTTATTTCTTCTATCTCTATAGGCATATTGAAGTGCTTTATCCATGCTCTGAGTTGCTACTCTATAAACATTTTTCCTTCTTCCTCTATGACCTTTTGTAAATTCGAAAACTTTTTTGTGTTTAGCTCTAGCTGTAACACCTCTTTTTACTCTTGGCATTTATTTTTTCCTCTCCTTTAAATTATTTTCCGTATGGCATCATTGAGTCAACAATTATTGATGCAGATTTTGATAAAACTCTTGTACCCTTAGTGTTACGAATAAATGAATTAGTTCTTTTAGACATTCCGTGCCGTTTACCGACATTACCAACTACAAGCTTACCTGAAGAGGTTTTTTTAAAGCGCTTCTTAACGCTACTTTTTGTTTTTAGCTTGGGCATTTTATCTCCTTAATTAATAAAACTCTGTTAATTCTAATCTTGAGGCATACCCATTAAAGAGCCTCTTCGATTAATGTGGTCAATTAAATAGCATATAATCTATTTAGGCGCAACAACGAGGAAAGCTTGCCTTCCCTCAATTTTAGGCTCCATCTCTACTCTAATAAGCTCATCTAAGTCTGTTTTGACTCTTTTGAGCATATCTATTCCTAAGTTAGAGTGTTCCATTTCACGGCCCTTGAATCTAAGGCTAAACTTTACTCTATTGCCTTCTTTAAGAAATTTTTGTGCATTTTTGATTTTAACTTGATAATCATGCTCACCCGTGCCAGGTCTAATTTTTAATTCTTTTGTTTCAATAACTTTCTGTTTCTTTTTTGCTTCGTTTTTCTTTTTTTGTTCTTGATATTTAAATTTACCATAATCAACAACCTTGCATACTGGCGGTTTATTATTTGGAGCAATTTCTACTAAATCAAGACCTCTTCCTTTAGCTATATCAATAGCTTCATTTTTTTTCATTACTCCTAATTGCTCACCATCATCTAATATCACTCTTACTTCTTCCGAGGTAATGAAATTATTTATTTTATGTAAGTCTCTTTTACCACGAAAGTTATTGTTTCTATTGAAAGGCTTAATCAAAATGTATATTGGTGAAAATCAAATTAATAAGAAACTGAAAAAGAATGTATATTTTGCATTAACAAAGAAATAAAGTTTATTTGTAATTTTGTAAATAAAAAAATGAAAAATAATTTAAAAAATATTTGTATTATTAGAGATGATCGCCTAGGAGATACCATACTAACCCTTCCAATAGTTAAACAAATCAAGAAAGAGTACCCTAATTCTCAAATAACATTAATTATTTCAAAGATTTCCGAAGATTTGATAAAATTATGTGACTATGTTGATAAATATTTAGTTTTTTCTAACAATAAAATAATAAATCAAATAAATTCCCAAAATTTTGACCTAATAATTAATTTTTCTCCCATTAAGAATAGGACCTATAAATTTTTTTTAAATGCCAAAAGGAAAATTAATATTATTTATTTATCTAGATATAAAAGAGACAATAAAGTATATAAATTTTTAAAAATTTCTTTTTTTAAAATATTTTTTCATAAAAATTATTTATATGAGAGATACGATCTTAACTCATTACAACATCATACAAGTTTTATGAATAAGATTTTAAATTCTGAAAAAATTCTTACATCTACAGAAGTTGAGAAATTAAATTATCAAATTAATAGTGAACTTAAATATGATTATTTTATTCACTTATCAAATAAATGGTTAAAAAATAATTATGAATCAAAACATTTAGTATCTTTAGTAAGAGAATTAAATAAAAGATCAAATAATATATCTTTTTCAACAGATTTTTTTCTTAGTGAGGAAATGAAATTAACAATAAATGAAATAAAAAAAAATTTTAATTTAGAAGTATTTATAGGTCCTAATTTTAATAATTGGATAAATTTATTAAATCAAAGTGGTTTAATTATTACACCCGAATGTGGATGTTCTCATGTATCTGGATTTCTCAATAAAAAAGTAATTATAGTTTATGATGAGAATAATAAACCTGAATTTATCAAAAAAGAATATCATCCTTATTTTTCAGAGAAGATAATTCAAATCGATAGTGCAAAAGGGAAAGATTTGAACAAAAAAATCTTAGAATTAATTTAATATTTCTAATACTTTTGAATAAACGTCCTCAACAGAAATTAATGACATTTTTTTTGAAGTTATAATATGCAATTTTTTACTTATTGGTTTGTTTGTTACTGTATAAGGCCCTTGTTGAACTAGCCATATCATCGGAGCACCAGTCAAGGCTGCCATATGCGCTGGGCCAGTATCAACTGATATAATCAAATTTGCACTTTGGCATAAATTTAAAAATTCAGGGAATGTTGATAGATTTTTTACATTTATAGCACTTGGACAAAATTTAATTATTTCATTAATTTGACTAAGATCAGCATCAGAGCCTGTGATTAAAACTTTATATCCTTTATTTAGTATATTTTTACTTAATTCAGAAAAAAAATTAGAGGGCCATTGTTTGTTATAACCTCTTCTTGATGTGCCTGGAATTAATAATACATAATTACTATCATAAGGATTTTTAAAGTTTTTATTAACTAACCATTGGAGTTCTGGCTCAAAAAAATTTTTAATATTAGTCAATCGCAATTGATTATTTAGGCCTTCACTTACGTGTTCAGTTCCATGTTCAGGAATCAAATATCTAAAATGTGAAAATTTTCTAGAACTATTTACTTTAATACTAGAGGCAAAAAATCTTGTAAATAAATGATATATTTCAGTTCTTTTTGAATTTTGAAGATCAAATACAAAATTTATTTTTAATTTTTTGAGTATCCTTAAGTAAATAAAAACATCTTTAAATGATTTTCTATTATCAATACAAATCTGATCAATGTAAGGATTTTTTTCAAAAATATTTTTAATCTGACTTGTTGTTAATAAAATAATTTTACTATTAGGAAAATTTTTTCTTATTGTTTTAATTGCCCCAAGAGACAATACAAAATCGCCAATAGAACCATGCTTGATAATTAATATATTATGATCAGTTGTTGTAAACATCGATTGTTTTTTTTATCATTTTGTCTAAAGAGTAATAATCTAAAACAAATTTTCTTGAGTGAGATGATAGATTTGTATAATTTTTCATTACATAATTAATAGAATACTCAAGGGATGAATAAGAATTTTTATCAAAAAGTAAGTTATCGTTAAACCTTATCAATTGCTCCCTACATCCACCAAAATTAGTCGCGATGGCAGGAATATTTAAAGCTAAAGATTCAGATATCGTCCTGCCAAACCCCTCTGGGTATATAGATGAGTTAATAATAATATTAGATTCTAAATATTCTTGTTTAATTTCGTTTGTAGGTTTTTTAAATATAATTTTTTCTTTTAACTGATTTTGATTAATATAATTATCTAGTTCTTTTTCATATTTACTTTTGTGGGAAGATATAAACTTAAATTTAATTTTTTTTTGAAGCTCTGAGCTAATTTTGGAAAAGTTTTTTAATAAATTAACATGACCCTTCCAACTAGTAATTCTAGAGGGGTTAAAAATTATAATGTTATCGTAATCAATTTTATTCAAATTAGAGTCATTTTTAAAATAATTTGTGTCAACTCCTCTTTCAATAACAATAATTTTTTTATTTAAATTATAATTTTTTTGAACAATATCTTTGACATAGTAAGAATTGCAAATCACTACATCTCCTTTAAATGAGAAAGAATTATAATAATTTTTTAAAAAATTAGTTTTTTTTAAGGGACTATGTATACTAATAATTAATTTTATACCTTTATTATTTTCAAATAGCTTTGAAAAATAAAAAGCTGGAGCTCGAGAAGAAATATGAACTATATTTATTTTATATTTTTTAATAATGAAATTGATTTTTTTTTTAATTTTAAAATAATTTAGGGGGTTTTTAAAACTACAATTTAGTTCAAATATAGAATCGTTAAGAAAATATTTTTGATCGATGATTTTTTGACAAAGTATGAAAGATTTATGGCTATTTTGATTTAAATAATTATGAATGTCTTTAACGCCAGTTTCAACTCCACCAAACCCGAGATTAGGAATAATTTGTAAAGATATTATCTTTTTTATATTCTTATTATGTGTCAAAACTAAATTACTTTATAAAAGGCAATACTAAAATAGCTTACAAATATTACAAAAGAAGTAAAAAGAATTTGATATTTATTCATGGCTTAATGTCAGACATGAATGGACAAAAATCAGTTTTTTTTAATAAATATTGTTCAAAAAAAAATATTTCTTATTTATGCTTTGATTTTAGAGGCCATGGTAAGTCAAGTGGTGAATTTACTGACTTTGGGATTGGTGATTGGTATAATGATTTAAAAGGTATAATTAATTTTTTAAATTTAGATCAATTTACTTTGGTTGGAAGTAGTATGGGCGGATGGGTTGCTATGCTATATGCTTTATATCACCCTAAAAAGGTATCGAAGTTGTTAGGCATAGCAGCTGCACCAGATTTTACTAAAGAATTAATATGGAAAAATTTTAACAATAAAGAAAGAAAGCTAATTAAATCAAAAAAAATTGTAGAACAAAAAATAAATAAAAATTTTAGTTATTTTTATTCATATAATTTATTTAATAACAGTAAAAATTTTTTCATAAAAAATATCAAGAAGAAATATCGAGGCAAAGTTATTCTTTTTCATGGCAGTAAAGATACAACCGTTCCTAAAAATTATAACGATATTTTTTATGAAAATTCAAATTTTTTAAATCTTATAAACATTACAATTAAAAATTCTGATCACAGTATGTCTGATGAGTTTAGTTTAGAAAATATTATTAAATATATTTAAGCTATTTTATTTTGCTCAATAACAGGATGTCTCAATTTATTTACTACTTCGTTAGGAACAATATGAATAAATTTTAGAATCTCTTGTTCGAAGTTTTCAACTATATAATTAGCTCTCTTTGATTTTGTTTCTTTAACAAATTCTCTTAACAAACTTAATAAATAATTTTTCCATACTTCATCCCTGATTAGATAAGCATTTATTGTCTCATTATTCATTCTTTCAAGAAGGTTTTGTTGATCAGAGTATATAAATGCAGATCCACCAGTCATACCTGCGCCAAAATTATCTCCTATATGTCCTAAAATAATCGCTTCTCCACCTGTCATATATTCACAGCCATTTGCACCACAACCCTCAACAACTGCTAAAGCACCAGAGTTTCTTACACAAAATCTATCACCAGCTTGACCTGAGGCAAACAAAGATCCAGCAGTGGCTCCATATAATGTAACATTACCAATAATTACGTTTTCATGACTTGGTTGACTGAAAGAGTTTCTGGGTTGAACAATTATTTTACCACCGGAAAGACCCTTACCAACATAGTCATTAGCATCTCCAAAAACTTTTAATGTCAGGCCTTTAACAGCAAAGGCTCCAAGAGATTGCCCTGCAGATCCTCTTAACTTTAGTGTAACATGATCCTCAGATAAAGAGTTCATGCCGTACTGCCGAGTAATAAATGAGGAAATTTTCGTTCCAACAGTTCTCATAGTATTCTGAATATTATAGGTTAATTCAATTTTTTGTCCGGACTGAATAAAATCTTTGCCATCTTTTTCAAATAAATCATCTAGAGTTTGAGGAACCTCGTTTCTCTTTTTCTCTAAATGATAGTCATAAATCTTTCCGTCATCAATTTTTGTTAAAATGGGATTTAAATCTAAATTATCAAGATCGCTAGATCCATAATGGGCTTGAGATAAAAGTTCTGTTTTGCCTATGATATCTTTTAAAGATGTATAACCTAATGTAGACAATATCTCTCTGACTTCTTCAGCTATAAATGAAAATAAATTAATAACTTTTTCTGGGCTGCCCCCAAATTTTTCTCTTAATTTTTCATCTTGAGTGCAAACACCTACGGGGCAAGTATTTGAATGACATTGTCTAACCATTATGCAACCCATCGCTACTAATGATGCTGTTCCAATACCGTATTCTTCTGCACCTAATATTGAAGCCTTTACTATATCTTGACCGGTTTTGATACCACCATCAGTTCTCAAAATAACTTTATCTCTCAGTCCGTTTAATGATAATATTTGATGTACTTCACTTATTCCTAGCTCCCACGGTAAACCTGCATATTTGATACTAGACTGAGGACTAGCTCCTGTGCCTCCTGAATGACCTGAAACTAAGATAACATCAGCTTTAGCTTTAGCTACTCCAGCTGCCACTGTGCCTATACCCGATTGTGCAACAAGCTTTACACACACCTTAGCTGAGGGATTTATTTGTTTTAAGTCATAAATTAATTGAGCTAAATCTTCTATTGAATAAATATCATGGTGCGGAGGAGGGCTTATTAAAGTTACACCTTTTGTGCTATGTCTTAACTTTGCAATTAAATCAGTAACTTTAAATCCTGGTAGTTGACCGCCTTCTCCAGGTTTTGCTCCTTGAGCAATCTTAATTTCAATTTCATGACAATTATTTAAATATTCTGCGGTTACGCCAAACCTTCCACTTGCTACTTGTTTGATGGATGAGCTAGGGTTATCACCATTTTCCAACTTTGTGTATCTTGATGAGTCTTCACCGCCCTCTCCACTGTCAGACTTAGACCCAATTCTATTCATTGCAATGGCAAGAGTTTGATGAGCTTCAGGACTTAGGGCACCAAGTGAGATACCAGGCGATACAAAGCTTTTTCTGATTTCAGAAATACTTTCGACAGAGTCTAAATTTATATTGTTGTTCGTATCATTGAATTTTAAAAGATCACGTAAGTGAATTGGCTTCATATTGTAAATTCTTTTTGTGTAATTTTTGTATAGATTGTATGAGTCGCGGGTTACAGCCTCCTGAAGCATATGAATTGAAACTCCTTCATAAGCGTGTGTTTCGTTATTTGATCTAAATCTTAGCTCCCCTCCAATATCAAGAATATAGTTGTTTGAGTGAAAAGCTTGGTCATGTTGTCTTCTAAATCTTTTTTCTAATCCTTCAAGTCCAATACCAGAGATTCTAGAGGTCATACCTGGGAAAAAACTTTCAACCATACTTCTACTTAAACCGATAATTTCTAAATTTCTTCCTCCTCTATATGAGCTAATTATAGATATCCCCATTTTACTGATAATTTTTCTAAGACCTTTTTCTATAGCTTTTTTATAATTAGAAATAAGTTTAGGATATTCGATGTTTTGATAAGTATTTTTATTTAGTCTATCAGAAACAATTTTTTCAATAAGAGAAGCATTAACTGTAGTAGCTCCAACTCCTATTAAAACAGCAAAGTAATGAACATCTAAACACTCTAACGATGAAACATTTAAAGAAGTAAAAGTTCTTAAATTACTTTTAATTAGATAACTGTGTACAGCGCTAGTAGCTAAGATCATTGGAAGTGCAATTCTGTTTTTATTAATTTTTTTATCAGAAATAATTAAATGTTGAGATCCTGATCTGACTGCTTGTTCTGCCTCAGAGCAAATTCTTTGAATTTCATTTAAAAAATTTGTGTCTTCATTCCGATCATAGGTACAATCAATTTCAGTTGTATATTGTCCTAAATGTTCTTTTAAAGTAGTAAGTTCATGATCAAGTAGAATTGGGCTCTCTAATAAAACTAGGTTACATTGTTCAGAGTCTTCTTCAGCTATATTGCCTAGATTGCCAAGACGAGTTTTCAGACTCATCACAACTTGCTCTCTTAAACTATCTATAGGAGGATTTGTAACCTGACTAAAGTTCTGTTTAAAAAAGCTATGCAAACCTCTATATCTGTCAGTTAAAACACTTAATGGGGTATCATCTCCCATAGAGCCGGTAGCTTCTTGACCAATTTTAACCATAGGATCTAAAATGAGATCAAGGGTCTCATAAGATAAATTAAATGATTTTGCTAATTGATAATAATGACTATCAGCGGTTTCTTCAGGTTGAGATATTTTTTTGTTTGCTAAAATACTATCCAATTTAATGGTTTTTTTATTCCATTCAGAGTAATCTTGTCTCTGACTAAGAACTTTTTTTAATTCATTACTCTCATAAAATTTTTTCTCATTATAGTTAACAGCAATTAACTCTCCGGGACCTACTCTTCCTTTTTTTAAAATATTTTTTTCTTCAATGTTGATCATTCCAATCTCTGAACCTGAAATAAGTAAACCATCATTGGTTAAAATATATCTCAAAGGGCGTAAGCCATTTCTATCCATTCCAGATAAGATCCATTCACCAAAATTTCCACAAACAGCTGCAGGCCCATCCCATGGCTCAATCACAGCATTGCAGTATGCATACATGTTTTTTAAATCTTCATTCATGTCTGATCTATTTGACCATGACTCAGGAATAAGCATTGACTTTGCCATAGGTAAATCCCTATCTGTTTGAACTAGAAGTTCAAAAGCTCCATCTAAAGAGGCTGAATCTGAAGCGTCAGGGTCTAAGATTGGCTTTAAATCGTTTATTCTTTCATTAAAAAAAGGATGAGTAATTCTTGGTTCATGTGCACTCATCCAATTAATGTTTCCTTTTAATGTATTTATTTCTCCATTATGAGCTAAAACTCTAAAAGGTTGGGCTAGAGACCAAGTAGGAAATGTGTTGGTTGAATATCGTTGATGATATATTGCAAACTTAGATTTAAAATCAGAGTCTAATAAGTCAGGATAAAATTCTGATAGCTGTTCAGCTAAAAACATACCTTTGTAAACAATTGTCTCAGTTGAAAGGGAGCAAATATAAAAATCATTAATACTTAATGCTTTGATTTTATTTTCAATTCTTCTACGAGTTAAATATAATTTTTTTTCAAGATCCTCTTGAGACTCTTTGGGAGAAAAAATTATTTGCTCAATTTCTGGTTTTGTATAATTTGCTTTTTCTCCAATAATCTCCGTATTAACTGGTACTTGTCTCCAACCAAATAAACTCATCCCTGCTTTGATTATTTCGTACTCAACTATTGCTCTGCATTTTTCTTGGGCTCCAAAATCTCTTTTTGGTAAAAAAACCATACCAACACCAATTAATTTATCTTTATTAGCTTTGTGGCCAGTTTTAACAACCTGTTTGCTAAAAAAAGACTGTGAAACCTCAAGCATGATACCTGCGCCATCACCTGTTTTTCCATCTGCATCCACAGCCCCTCTATGGAAAACAGCCTTTAAAGCTTCTATTCCTTTTTGTACTATATCTCTTCTTGACTCACCGTTTATAGAAGCAACAAGCCCAACTCCACAGTTATCATGTTCAAATTCTGTTTTATAGACATGATTTTTTATTAATTTATCTCTGTTACGTAAGTATAAGTCTATTTCTTTGTTCTTCATGAAGCTTTCTTGATAACTTGAGTTTGTAAATATTGATGAATAGATTTTGCTACTTCTCTGCCATCATGTATTGCCCAGACAACAAGTGAAGCCCCTCTGACTATATCCCCCGCAGCAAAAACATTTGGCTTGCTAGTTTGAAATTTTTTAAAATCAACTTTTAATGTATTCCAACTAGTCAATTCAAGATCAGTATTAAAATTTGAATTTAAATCTTCAGGTTCAAATCCTAGAGCCTGAATTATAAGATCACTTTTAATTTGTTTTTCAATACCCGTGTCTATAGGTTTTCGCCTACCAGTTTCATCTGCCTCACCTAAAGTCGCAAGTTTATAACTTATACTTGTAGCAATATTTTTTTCAGTAATTATTTTGGATGGGACAGACAACCAATTAAATTTAATTCCCTCTTGCTCTGCATTTATGACTTCTCTAGCAGAGCCAGGCATATTTTCTTTATTCCTTCTATACAAACAAGTTACCTCTTTAGCCTTTTGACGAATTGCTGTTCGAACACAATCCATGGCCGTGTCTCCACCTCCAATTACTACAACATGTTTGTCCTTTGCATTTAAATTTTTATTTGAAGAAGGCTTATCTCCCAATCCTACTTTATTACTTTCAATTAAAAAATCTAATGCTGGTAACGAGTTATCAATACTAGATGTGTCTATATCTAGATGTCTTGCTTTATAAACACCGGTTGCGATTAGTATCGCGTCATAATTATTTTCTAAATCCTGAAAACTTAAATCCTTGCCTATTTCTTTGTTAATATAAAAGTTGACTCCACTTTCAGAAAGCCATTCTGTTCTTCTTTCAACAATACTCTTATCTAACTTAAAGTTAGGAATCCCATATATCATCAACCCACCAACTCGATCATTTTTTTCAAAAACATCTACTTGGTGGCCATTTTCGACTAAATAAGCTGCTGCTGCCATGCCAGCTGGGCCAGAACCAATTATTGCAACTTTTTGTTTTGATGAAATATCTGTATGAATTTTTTTAACCCAACCTTTTTCCCAAGCCACTTCTGTTAAGTATTTCTCTAAATTACCTATTGTAATAGCTCCAAAACCAGCTTGTTCTACAACACAGTTTCCCTCACATAATCTATCTTGAGGGCAAACTCGACCGCAGACCTCAGGAAAAACATTTGTAGAGGATGAAATTTTGAAAGCTTCCTCTAATCTCCCTTCGGCTATATATTTTAGCCAATCAGGTATATTGTTATTTAATGGACAATGTATTTGGCAGAATGGAACTCCACACTGTGAACATCGAGAGGATTGTTCAACAGAGGAATCAGTATCAAACTGACTGTAAATTTCTTGGAAATCCTTTATTCTTTTTTCAGGATCAGTTTTATTTGGATTCTTTGGATTTTTTTTATGAAACTCTAACATGATAATAAAATATTACTAAATAAGTCCTAAATTAATAAGGAATGAATTTATAGATGTATATTTTTTCTTTGTAAATAATAAAATGATAATAAATTATGACTGAATATCTATATTTTTCAATTTATTCTCTAATACAAGGGATAACTGAATTTATTCCCATAAGCTCAAGTGGACATCTAAATATGCTAGAAATTTTGAAAAATAACACAAATGAAAGAAACTATCTCAATGAAACTACTGTTCATTTTGCTTCTCTATTGGCCCTCTTAATATATTTATCGAGAAATAGCCATTTTCTTTACTCAAATATCAAATCAAATTTTTTATCTATTATATGTGGAACAGTCCCCGCAATAATAGTTGGACTTCTTATTTTAAAGCTAAGTTATAATTTTGTAAGCTTAAAGCTAATTGGGTGGACATCAATATTTGGAGGAGTGCTTCTATTTATTTCTGATTACAATAAAAAAAATTGGATCCAATTAAATAATAAATTTTCAAAATTTATATTTGCTGGTTTTTTTCAATGTTTAGCTTTCTTACCAGGATTTAGCCGATCAGGTAGTTGTATTATTGCTTTTAGAATATTGGGAGAAGATAGAAAACAATCATCTATTTACAGTTTATACATGGGTCTACCAATTTTTACTTTATCTTTTTTATCGAATTTTACTGGGTTAGATAAAATTGTATTTAATTCAACATTAGTATTCATATTTGTAATAACTTTTTTTTCTGCTTATATAACTTTAGTCTATTTCATAAAATTTATTAATAAAATAGGATTTACACCATTTGTAATTTACAGAATTATATTAGGAATAATTATTTTAATATTTTTTAGTTAAACTCTGTCTATAAATTTATCAAGATAAACAGAAGTTATATTTTTCATATTTGATAAATCTTTTTCAATAATTTGAGAAACTTTATTTTCACTTCCAGCTGAAACGCTATCATGAGAAAGGGATAAAAATTGATCATATGTAAAAAGAGGTTTAGGTAATTTTTCTAGTAATTTTCCTTGTAAGATCGCAAAAAAAGATGGAATAGAGATGAAGCGAATGGGTTTATTTAAAGTTATTAAAATATGAGTTAGGATTTCTTTAAAAGAAAAAATCTCATTACCAACTGCAGGAATATTTGAATTTTTATAAATTTCAAAATTTTGAAACAACTTTAAAATCATTAATGATAAATCATTTACATAAATTGGTTGAAACTTTGTTTGACCTTTTCTAAATAATGGAAGGAAAGGTAGTAATTTAGCCATCTTACCAAATTGATTTATAAAATTATCTTCCTCTCCATAAACAATACTTGGCCTAATAATAATATAATTACTGTTATTATTTTCTATAAACTCTTCTCCCATTTTTTTTGAAATTAAATAATTTGATTTTGTTTGATAAGTTGAGCCTAAACTTGATATATGAAGAAATGGCTTGTTGTATTTTTCTGCAAAAATTGCAATTTTTTTTGGAAGTAAATAGTGAGCAAGTTCAAAAGACATATTAGATTTTTCAAACAAAAGTCCGATCAAATTTAATATATAATCTGTTTTTCTTATTAAATTCTCTAAATTAGTTAGATTATTCAAATTAAAGTCAACAACTTCAATTTGACCTATATCTCCAGATAGTATGTTTCTTTTAACCCTAGATGAATTTCTTACAGGACAAGTTAATTTATTACCTTCTTCGAGAAGTCTTTTTGTAATACTTCTGCCAATAAAACCAGTTGATCCAAATACTAGTATGTTTTTGTTTCTCATTACAATATCTATCTTATATAAATATAAGACCCAAAATGTCAAATTATCAATTATTCCATAATGACCTACCCTTTCAAGCTTTAAAGACTTTTAAAGGTGACGTGTCTGTGGACACTGAAACATTAGGTCTCAATATTAAAAGAGATAGATTATGTCTTGTTCAATTGAGAAATGAGTCAAACAAAAAAATGTATTTAATAAAATTTGACAATGATCTATCCCCTAAAAATTCTAAAAATCTCAAAACATTAATGGAAAATAAGAATCTTACAAAAATTTTTCATTATGCGAGATTTGATATGGCAATACTTAAAGAGAATTTGAGTATTAATGTAAATAATATTTTTTGTACGAAAATTGCTTCAAAGTTAACAAGAACATATTCTTCTAAACATGGATTAAAAGATTTAGTTAAGGAAATTCTTGATATAGAATTAGATAAGAATGAGCAGACTTCTGACTGGAGTAGAAAAAAACTTACCAAGCTACAAATTAAATATGCACTAAATGATATTCTTTACCTTTCTGACTTAAAAATAAATTTATTTTCTAAACTAGATGAGCTGAAAAGATTAAAAACTTTTAATTCACTGATGAAATTATTAAAAATAAGAGTTGAATTAGACTTAATGGGTTGGGAAAATACTGATATTTTCGCACATAAATAATAAATAAATGAACAAAAATAATATTTTAAAAAAAGCTAAACAAGTTCTCAATATTGAGTCTGAAGCAATTAACAAACTAGCTAAAAGTTTAAATGAAAGTTTTTTTAGAGCTGTAAGTTTAATAGTAAAAAATGAAGGAAAGCTTATTCTCTCAGGAGTTGGGAAAAGTGGAAACATAGCTAGTAAAATAGCGGCCTCTTTCACATCGACTGGTATGCCTTCAGTATACCTAAATCCAGTCGATGCTAGTCATGGAGATATGGGTATTGTTAACGATGGTGATATTTTAATTTTATTATCAAATTCTGGTGAATCTCATGAGCTGTCTGATTTAATAGATTTTGCAAAAAAGAAAAATATTAAAATTATTTCTATTACCTCAAATAAAAAGAGCCTTATATCAAAAAACTCCGATATTTCGATAATTTTACCTAAACATAAAGAAGCTGATAAATTGAATACCATACCAACAACTTCAACTACACTCACCTTAGCACTAGGAGATGCTCTATGTTGTACAGTGCTTGATATTAGAAATTTTGATAAAAAATCTTTTAGGGAATTACACCCTGGAGGAAAAATTGGAAAAAAACTGAAAACACTTCATGATATAATGGATTTAGAAATCCCTATTATTAAAATTGACTCTTCAATCAAAGATGCTGTTTTAACAATGACAGAAAAAAAATACGGATGTGCTGTTATGGTAGAAAAAAATATGAAAATTAAAGGTATTCTAACTGATGGGGATCTTAGGCGAGCAATTAAAAATATTGATTTAGATGATAAGGCTATATCTATCATTAAAAACAAACCAATTGTTGCCTCCAGTGATTTATTAGTTTCTTCGGCTGTAGCTTTAATGAATAAAAACTCAATTACAAGTTTGATAATTGCTGATAAAAATATTCCTATTGGGATAGTTAATCTCAAGCAGTGCTTAGACAATGAATAAATTTTTTCCAAAAATTATTAATACATTGATCTTATTAATACTAGGTATCCAAATAATGATTTACTATCATAATACAAAGCCCTCAACTAAAATATTTAGTGAAAAAATTATTAGTGTCGAAAACTTTTCAAGTATTGTTTTGTCAAAATCAGGTACAACAAAAATTGGATCAAAGAAATTAAACAAAATAGATGAAAATAATTTTTTTTTAGAAGGTAAATCGTATTTAGAAAATAAAGACTATAAGATATATGGAAATAATATATCAATTAACATGAAGGATGAAATTTCTTCAAGTGAGAATAATGTTAAAGTTATCAATTCTATGGGTACTCTAAATGCTAAAGGATTTAAGAATATTGACTCAGAAGGAAAAATAATTTTTAAGGGTGAAGTTACATTTGTAAGCCATGATTAAATACTTTTTAATTTTATCTTTTTTTATTGTAAAATCTGTTTATTCAGAAAGCTATGTTAAAGCTGGGGATAGTCTAGTGTGGGACTCTGAAAATCAATCTTATACAGCAAATGGTGATGTGGAATTTCAAAATGATAAATTTATTGCTTTTGCAGATGAAATGATTGCAAAGTATGTTGAAGAAAAAAACAAAGAGGTTTTTACAGTAGTTGAATTATTTAATAATGTGAGGATCGAATTTAAAGATGAAATATTCCAAGGGAATTATGCCATTTATACAAGAAAAAATAATATTATTAAACTCACTGGCGATGTATCTATAAAATCACCCACTCGACTACTTACCGGATATGAATTAATTGCAGACATTGATAATAATAAAAGAATTTTAAACTCTGCAAATGATGAGTCGCTTGTAGAAGTTCTTTTAGAAAATAATGCAAACAATTAAACTTATTCAGATAAATAAAAACTTTAAATCAAAACAAGCCTTAAAAAAAGTTAATATCGAATTTCATAGCAATAATATAAATGGACTTCTTGGACCTAATGGTAGTGGAAAAACCACATTGTTTAATATTATAGCAGGATTTTTATCACCAGATGATGGTCAAATATTACTAGATGGTAAAGATTTAACTGCACTTAACATAAGTAAAAGATCAAAACTTGGAATATCATATCTTCCTCAAGAAGCATCAATTTTTAGAGATATGAGTGTGTACGATAATATACATTCAATTGCAGAACTATTTCATAACAAAAAAGACTCAATTGAAACAACAAATAAACTTATAAAACAATTTTCCCTCCAAAGTTTTCAAAAAACTAAAGGTAAATTGCTATCAGGTGGTGAGAGAAGAAGAACTGAAATAGCTAGGGCGCTTGCAAGCAAGCCAAAATTTTTATTATTAGATGAACCTTTTGCAGGCATAGACCCCATAGCAATAGAGGAAGTAAAATCTACTATTTCTCTTTTGAAAAAACTTAATATAGGAATAATTATTACTGATCATAATGTCAAAGAAGCCTTAAGTATTGTTGATTATGGTTATATTATCTATAACGGAGAAATCATAAAGTCAGGCAATCCAAAAGAAATAATATCTGATAAGTTTGTTAAAAAAATTTATTTGGGTACAAATTATCAATAAATATTTTTATGAAGCTAAATTATAAAAGTTTAATTAAAGGTACTTACTTTCCACCAGGAGATAAATCGATAAGTCATCGTATTCTTATTTTAGCTGGCCAAGCTATAGGAAAATCAACAATATCCAATTTGTTAGAAGGTGAAGATGTAATAAACACCCTCAAGGCAATGAAAATATTGGGAGCTAAAGTTCAAAGAATTAATGATAAATATGTAGTTTACGGAATCCCCCCTGGAGGGCTTTTTCAGCCGAACAAAAATATTGATTTTGGAAACTCAGGTACTGGTATTAGATTGATATCAGGAATTATTGCATCAAATAACATTAAGGCCAAACTAATAGGTGATAATTCATTAAGTAAGCGTCCTATGAGAAGGATTACTGATCATCTAACAAAAATTGGAGCAATTATAAAACTAAAGAAAAATTCATATCCACCTATTGAAATAGAAGGAACGGGAGATGCGGTACCACTAAAATACAATATTCATATTCCTTCAGCTCAAATTAAGAGCGCCATTATGCTCTCAGCACTTAATACTAAAGGCTTAATACAAATTAAAGAATTTAAATCTACCAGAGATCATACTGAAAATATGCTAAAAGCTATGGGATACAATATCAAAGTAAAAGAAGATAATAAATATCGCTATATAAAGATGCAAAATAATAAAGATCTTAATTATATTAATTACAAGGTACCAGGAGATCCATCTTCTGCTGCATTTATAATTACTGCAGCTTGTTTGAAACCTGGGTCTAAATTAATTGTAAGAAATATGCTTTATAATAAAACACGCATTGGTTTTATAGATACATTAAAAAAAATGGGAGCTAAAATTAAGATTATGAATAAAAGAAAAAATAATTTTGAATTATTAGCAGATTTACAAATTGAACAAAAAAATTTTTTAAAGCCAGTAGTTCTAAGAGCAAAAGACATTCCTCTACAAGTTGATGAAATTCCAATCCTTTCAATAGCAGCTTCTTTTGCAATTGGTAAAAGTATTTTTAAAGGCCTTAAAGAATTAACAGTAAAAGAAAGTAATAGACTTGAATTGATACATAAAAATCTTAATAAGATAGGTGTTAAATCTGTAATTAAGGGTTTTGATCTGCATATTCATGGTAATAATAATTTAAAAAAAGGAGGCGCAAAAATTACACATAATCATGATCATCGTATATTGATGTCCTTCTTTATAGCCAATCTAATTTGTAAAAAAAATAATATAATCAAGGATAAATCATGTGTTAAGACAAGCTATCCTAGGTTTTTTAATGATATTTTCAGATATATTTATTAATTTTCCTTGAAAAACACTTATAAAACTTTAAAAGAACCTAACTAACTGAAAGGTAAAATATGACTTATGATATCTAATGACGAGTATAGCAAACTGCTAGACCAACAATTCGAAACCAATACAAATATTTCTCCAAACAAAATTATTTCTGGAACAATTTTAAAAATCAGTGATCAACATATAACTGTTGATATTGGTTATAAAAGTGAAGGGCAAATTCCCAAAGAAGAGTTTTTAAATACTGGAACAAATGATGATTTAAAAGAGGGTCAAACTATAGAAGTTTTTGTTGAAAAATTAGAAGATAGAGAAGGTAATATCAGAGTATCTCATGAAAAGGCTATAAAAATGAAGTCATGGGAAAAATTACAAAAAATTTATGACAATAAAGAGAGAATAAAAGGTTTTATAGTAGGTAAAGCTAAAGCTGGATTGTATGTAAAAATAATGGGTACTAACGCTTTTCTCCCATTAAGTCAAATTGACGTAAGACCTGTTCGGGACGTTAGTCATTTAATTAAAACAGAAGAAACCTTTGAGATTTTAAAAATGGATTACTCTAAAGGTAATATTGTTGTATCCCGAAAAGCTATTTTAGAGGAAAAACAAAAAGAAATTAAAAAAGAAATTCTTGACAAATCTAAATCTAACTCAGTTGTCAATGGAAGAGTTAAAACCTTTACTGACTATGGAGCTTTTGTGGATCTTGGTGGAATAGATGGATTGGTTCATTTAAGTGATATTTCTTGGAGTAGAATTGGTCATCCCTCAGATGTTTTAGAAATTGGAAAGAATTATGAATTTAAAATACTTAAAGTTTCAGATGACTCAGATAAAATTAGCCTTGGTTATAAGCAATTAAAAGATGATCCTTGGGCAGATATTGAAAACAAAGTTAAGCTAAATGAAATATATGATGGTAAAATTACTCATATCACTGATTACGGAGCATTTGTTCAGCTCACTGATAAAGACCTTGAAGGATTAGTGCATTCTAATGATATTAGTTGGACAAAAAAAAATATTCACCCTAATAAAATACTAGAAGTTGGTTTTAATATTCGCGTAAAAATTTTAGAAATTGATAGAGAGAAAAAGAGAATTAGCCTAGGCATCAAACAAACAGAGCCTAACCCTTGGGAAAATATTTTGAATGAATATAAAAAAGATCAAACTATTGAAACAGAAATTAAAAATATTACAGAATTTGGAATATTTGCCAAGTTAAACGATAATATTGATGGATTAATTCATAAAAATGATTTGTCATGGACTGACACAAATGGTGATAGAACTCTAAAAAAGTATCAAAAAGGTCAAAATATTCAGGTTAAAATTTTAGAAATTGACCCAGAGAAAGAGAAAATTAGCTTTGGTATAAAGCAGCTTAGCCCTGATCCATTCCATGAATTTTTTAAAGATAAAAATAAGGGTGATATTGTTTCTGCAACAATTACGAAAATAAATAATAATGGAATTGATGTCGAGGTAGTAAATTTCATTGGGACTACAATTCGAAGAAAAGAATTATCAAAAAATAAAGAAGAGCAAAATATATCTCGATATAATGAAGGTCAAAAAATTGATGCAAAAATAAGTTCTATTGATTTAACTAATAGAAAATTTGCTTTATCAATAAGACAGTTAGAAATTGATGAAGAACAAACTTTATTAGAGAAATATGGATCTAAATCATCAGGATCAGTTTTGGGTGATATTCTAGGTAAGGCTTTGGATGAAGATAAGGATACCAAAGCAGAATAAATCTGATCTTTTAAAATCCTTTTTGCAATCTGAAAATGATTTAACTCCAAAAATCAATGAAGCTATTTTTAATAGATTCTTTGAGTTATTGGAGATATCATTGATTAATCATCAAACTATTGAATTAAGGAATTTTGGTGTATTTAAATTAAAACATATGCCCTCACGCTACGGATCAGATCCAAGAAATAAAAAAAAATTATACATACCCCCAAAATGGAAAGTTACATTTAAAATT
>MDTE01059144.1_pt1 | contig 24553 bp, 20 predicted proteins | sample 811231 | NCBI WGS metagenome assembly MDTE01 (sample SAMN05326651, study PRJNA326480) | marine metagenome | isolation source: seawater | place: Indian Ocean: Red Sea | collected 2010 | reverse complement strand
TAACTCATCAGAAATATCTTTTTCATATTTCGAAAAAATTTTTTGATTATTTGAAGATTTATTTCTAGGACGATCTATATTAATTTTGAATTCTCGACAAATATTTATTGGAGATCCCCCCATAATTAATACTCTATCTGAAAGTAGAACAGCCTCATGAATATCATGAGTTACTAGGACTACAGATTTTTTATTTTTCATCAAAATAGATGAGACCCATTCATGCATTTTAGATCTAGAAATAGAATCTAATGCACTAAATGGTTCGTCAAGTAACATTATTGGTTTTTCAAGCAATATTGATCTCAAAAATGAAACTCTTTGTCTCATACCTCCAGATAAATGTTTTGGAAACATTTTTTCAGTACCTTCAAGACCAAATTCAGGTAATAACTTTAAAGCTTTTTCTCTAGATTTTTGTTTGTTGAGCTTATTTATTTCAAGACCCAATATAGCGTTTTCTAATACATTTCTCCATGGAAGCAATAGATCTTTTTGTTGCATATAAGAAACTTTTGACTGAGTTCCTTGAGATGATTTTCTATCATTGATAATTATTTCACCTTGAAAATCAGATTCTATTTCTGAGATGATATTAAGAAGAGTACTTTTACCACAACCACTAGGACCTATAATAGAAATAATTTCTTGATCAAAGAGATGAAAATCTATATTTGAAAAAACAGTTTTCTCAATATTTTTTCTTTTAAATGATTTGCTTAATGATTTTACTTCTAACAATTTATCCATTTTAAATTTCGGATAAAATTGTGGCATAAAAGAAACTTCCTACGCCGGAATTATCCGTATCAGGTTCAGGGGTCGGTCATACCCTCTCAGCCAATAATTAGCTCCCCCATCTTCATATAAAATATTATCTTTTAAACACAACTTTTTCAAACTTCAATATATTACCTTTAATCTATTAGATAAATTTTATAAACTTAATCTTATTAATAATTTTCAAAATATATGAACTATACTGAATCTCAAAAAAAATTTGAACAATCTTTTGTTTCTGACATTAACCAAGAGAATCAAAAATTCATCCATGTCCCTCTGATGATTTTAAAATTAGAATCTATGTATCATGAAGTAGACGTGATAGAAACTCTAGGAAAAATAAGTAACATTACTAAGGAAATCAAAGAAACCACAACTGCTTTTGATACATTTTATGACATCATTCAGAGCACCAACAATTATCTTTTTGATGTTATAAACATTCAAGGAAATAGCTTAGACTATCATCATCCCAATAATAGTTTTTTGAATAAGGTTCTTCAAACAAAAACTGGAAACCCCGTATCAATTTCTATTATTTATCAGGAAATTTGCAGACAACTTGGATTTGATCTAATGGGAATAGGAATACCAGAACATTATTTATTGAAACATGGAAATGGAGAATCTCTAATATTCTTAGATCCTTACAATAAAGGAGTACTCTTAACTAAGAAAGAAGTTCTTCAAATTACTAATAAAAAAAATAAACACAGCACTAATATCAAAGTATCTGAAGATAGTATCAAAGAATATGGACCCAGAAAGACTGTATTGAGAGTTTTAAACAATTTAAAATTTAGTTTTTCATCTATAAATGAATTTGATAAAGCTTTGTGGATATCAAATATAATTTTAAAAATTCAACCTAATAACATACAAAACTTAATGCATTTGATTAGTCTGCATAAAGAACTAAATAATGATTCTCGTGCTTTAGAAATATTAGATAATTATATAGAAAAATCACCTGAAGACAGCCCTATAACTATTAACCTGATTAATATTCGAAAAAAACTATTCAACTAGCCATAATGAATCTCAATCATAACTTGGAATCCAATTCAAATAAATGTGAATTATGTTATGGGAAAGTATTGAATATTCATTGTAAAATAATATGTCAGCAATGCGGATTTGTTAGAGATTGTTCTGATCCATAATTTAAACAAATTTAATAATAGGAAACACTTTGAAAATTAAAATAGCAATAACTTTTTTATTAATTCCATTATTTATATTGTTATTCTTAGGATGCCAAAACAATCAACAAATCGATGCAAACCCTCAAACACTTTTAAACGATGCAACTAGCAGAATAAATGATTGGAAATCTTTCAAGTTCAGATTAGAACATGAAAAAGGAACTACTACCATATCTAATGGCATGGAACTTCGGATAATTGAAGGTGAAGTAGTCCTCCCTAGAAGAGTGAAATTAACAGGAAAAGCTACAGTAGGTGGTCAATTTATTGCACTAGATATTGTGCTTATAGACGAATTGAGTTTTATGACAAACCCTTTAACTGGAAAATGGAATCAAATAGATCCTGAAGATAGTCCATTTGGAAATTTTGATGTTCGAGAAGTGATTGCAAACATCTTAAAAATGATGAAAAACCCTGAAATTATTTCTTCAAAAAAAGGTGCTAATTTTATTGTGAAAGGAGAAGTAATAGCTACTGTTTTTGAACCTTTAGTAGGATTAGCCGATTCCAATATGAATGCAGAAGTTCATTTAGAGTTAGATTATGTAAACAAGGATGTTAAAACAGCAAAAATTATAGGTAGAATAAATCCACTAGATCCACAAGAGGTTATTAGAATAATAAAAATTTGGGAAGTAGATGGAAATATAGAAGTTAATCCTCCTATAGATCCTCTAAAATAATAGTATGGGAAAATTTTTTGGGAGCATAAAGCCTTTCCTACTATTTTTACCATTCTGTGCAGGTGTTTTTCTTGGGGCTGACGATCAAACAAAAGTAGTCACTATCTTACCTGAAATAATGATAGATTTTGAGATTCCGATCCATGAGTTAGGTAAAGCATCTTGGCTTGTAACTGCTTACCTAATTGGATATACAGCTATAATGCCATTTATTGGAAGAGTATCTGATAAATATGGCTATAGGACTACTTTCTTAGTAGCTTTAATAATATTCATGATTGGGTCTGCTGCAACAGCCATAAGCCCCGAATTATCTAAGATAGGTGGAAGTTCTCCAAATATGGGTTGGATAATTGGAACTAGGGTACTACAATCTTTGGGAGGTGGTGCTTTAATACCAATATCTATAGCTGCAGCAGGATATTTAATTCCACGAAATAAACATGCAATAGCTTATGGATTGATAGGAGCAAGTGCTGAAGCAGGAGGTGTAATAGGACCTTTATTCGGAGGCGCGGTCACTGAATTTCTTAATTGGAGATGGGCATTTTGGTTAAATATTCCATTAACATTAATTACAATTATTTTCTTATTTAAATGCCCTAAGGGGAATAAATATCCTGTTAAACTTGATTTCTTAGGAGCAATTATTTTCGCAAGTTTTTTGGCTTTTCTTACTGCAGGATTATCTCAAATAGGTGAAAAAAATAATTTAGGAATTATGCTCATAGTTATTTCAATAATCTCCCTTTTCTTCACAATAGTGAGACATAAAACAACTGAATATTCAATAATTCCAAGAAATCTTTTAAGTAAACCAGGTTTTTCTGCTTCTAATATTACTCATTTATTCATAGGGGCTGCTTTAATCATTGCAATGGTAACTGTTCCTGTAATGTCACAAACTCTATTCTCTGAATCTCCTCTTGAAGGAGGATTAAAATTATTAAGACTAACTATAGCATTGTCTATAGGAGCATTTCTTGGCGGAATATTAACTCAAAGATTTGGAACAAGAATTCCTATTATAATTGGATTGACAATGACAACTATAGGATTCTTCTTAATGTCCAATTGGGGTATAGATCCAGTGATAAAAGATCCTTGGATATCAATTCATTTGAGCATTACAGGATTTGGTTTTGGGTTGTGTATTGCACCTATAATGGAAGCTGCTTTGGATAAAATAAAATCTTCAGAACGTGGATCAGCATCTTCTATTTTAACTGTATCAAGAATGATGGGACAAACATTTGGTTTAGCTATTTTAACTGCATGGGGAACATCTAGATTTGCAAAATTGACTAAAGACATGCCTGAGTTTTCATTAGATCCTTTCGGGCAGCAAAAATTTACTGAAGCCGCTCTTGCTGCTGGAGAAAAAGTATTTCAAGGATTCTTTTTAGCAGGTGCTATAGTATCAATAATTGGAATAATACCTGCAATTATGATGAGCAAATCTAAAAGAAACAATAAATAATATTATTTCTGATTTCTTTTTTTCTCAGTACTTCTAGAAGATTCTAATCTCGCTAAATCATAATCATTATGATCAACAAAGTTCATTAAATCAGCTATAACTCTATGCCCAGCTTTTTCTTTAATAAGTTTATGCATTTTCTGACACACAATTCTATAATTAGTATGACCTTGTCTAGTAGTTCTTAATTCAAGAAGATGAAAAGCAGCTCTAGCATTTAATTGCATGGAATATCTAATTTTATGCCCAAATAAAACAGGATATTGAGCTACTTCTGGTCCATATGAAGATAGTAAAGAAAAAAGTTTATTAGAAATTTTTTGAGCTCTATTCCAATCAAATTCCAGATTTGTTTCGATTATTTCTTTAGGAATTTCAAAACCTAAATTAGGATTCAATAATTGCCAATCAATAGTCATAAGCCTATGTCTTTGTAGATCTCTGAATGAAGCAAAATCAGATTTAATGTCAAATTTATAAAAAACTCTTTCCATTCCTCTTCCCGGTTTATGTCTCCTATTTTCTCGTTCACCTACATAATTACGAATAATATTCTCTATTTCTTCTTGATTCATATTTTTAAGAAATTTTAAAATATTATTTTCAGAATAATGAGTATATGGATATAAACTTGCAGCAGCGACTTTTAATTCAGCATCTTCATCCCAATCTATCAAATCTACATCTAAAATATCTTCACCTGAAGCTTGAATATTATCGCTGATATCTTTCATATTTTGATGATTTTTTTCAAAGTATGAACCCCACTTCAAACCTCTTTCTAAAACATCAACTCTTTTTAAAAAGGAAGGAATTACTTTTCTTAATTCAGTTAACATCATCTCTGCACAATCTCTAACTTCTTTAAGAGGATGTACTCGCATTCTCATTATCATAAGTTCATATGATTGACCTGTTGCAAATATTCCTACGTTAGACACAGTAGAAGCAGGCAATACACCCCTTGCAATATCACAAGCTTGAGCTCTAATAGTTGAATTGTAAACAAAATTTGAATCTGAAGATTTTTTAGGAAATAATTTCTGAAAATAAGGAATTAATTCACCTAATGATTTTTTATATATTTCAAAAAGATCTTCCATTCCATTTAAATAAGTAACCTCATCTGGAGAATTCAAAATTTCTGAGGGAATAGTATATCTATATTTATCACCCAATTTTTGATCATAAAAAATATATCTGGTACTTTGTTCTAAGTAAGACCCTAAACGGCTCCACTCTAATATCTTTGTTAAAATATTTGAAGCCTGTTCACAAGCAATATGAGCCCCTCCCAATTGAGCTACAGAATCATCACCATATTCACTGAAAACTCGATCATATAGCTTTTCTGCTCTAGAGATATCAAGAAATGATTCTTCTACATCATCTGATTGTTTTTTTTCGATATGTAAAAGAAATTCATCCAAAAACAACCTACGAAGAGATTTGGGAGATCTGCTATACCTAGCAAAAAGTGCTCCTTTAACTACTTCAGGAAGATTTATCAAAGCAAAAACTGGCTTATCAATATTTGTAAAATATTTTTTTAATATAACCCGTTCTTTTTGAGAAAATTCTTCCTGATAAAACAATTAATCCTACTTTATATAAATCAGATTTTTTATAATGATAAATCTTATTTACTTAAGAAAACAAATTATCAGGATTCTCTAGGCAACTTTTTATTTCTCCTAAAAATAGAGCAGCTTCTGCACCATCTGCAACTCTATGGTCAACAGATAAAGTAGCTTTCATCTGCTGAGAAACAACTATATCGGATTCATTAACTACAGGTGTAGGAACAACTTTACCAGTAGCCAAAATTGCTGCTTGAGGAGGTACTATTATTGCAGTGAAATTTTCAACGTCAAACATACCTAAATTACTTATACTAAAAGTTCCTGCAGTATTTTCTTCTTGAGATAATGATCCACCATTTCCCTTTGCTCTATTAACTAAATCTTTAGCAGAAGAAGAAATTTCACTCAAAGATTTATCCTGACAATCAATTAATGCAGGAACAATCAATCCTGCTTCAAGAGCCATAGCAATACCTATATTAATTTGAGAATAAATATTTAAACTATCATTTTGAAAAGATGAATTAAATTTAGGAAATTTCTTTAACGCATTTATAGAAGAAAAAATTATCAAATCATTCACACTAACATGAACGTCTGATTGGTCATTGAATTCTTTTCTTTTTTCTAATGTATTAGTCATATTTATAGAAGAAGTGATATAGAAATGTGGAGCTTCTGTTTTACTTCTTACTGTTACAGAGGCAATAGTTTTTCTCATACTACTTAATGGAGTCAAAGTTCCTTGAACAGTTGATTCGATTTCACCACTTCCAGAACCTGAAGCTCCTTCAACATCTTCTTTGGTAATTCTACCTCCAGGACCAGTTCCAGAAATTGAAGACAAGTCAACACCTAATTCTTCTGCTAATTTTTTAGCTATAGGAGAAGCTTTTACTCTTCCTCCACTATTAGATATTTTTGGATTAGAATTTATAGAATTACCTTGAAGAGATGAAGGCTTAGAAGTTATTTCTGAAACAGGTTCATTTTTGCTAGAAGATTCATCTTTTAATTCAGGTATTTCATCATCCATTTCCCCCATAAAAGCTATAACAGTACCCACTGGAACTTTTTCACCTTCTGGAATAATTATTTTCCTTAAAAATCCAGCCCCATAAGCTTCCATTTCAACAACAGTTTTATCAGTTTCAATCTCAGCAATCTTATCCCCTTTTTCTATTTTTTCATCCTCTTTTTTTAACCATTTTACTATGGTGCCTTCGGTCATATCTGCACCCATACTTGGCATAGTTACTTCAGTAATCAAAATATTCCTCCAAAATTTTAAACTATGAAATATTAAATTTTATACGCTTCTCTAAAGGACTCTATCACATTATCAACATTAGGAAGAGAATAATTTTCCAAATTTTTATTATAAGGCCATGGAGTATTTTCAGATCCTACACTGACTATAGGTCCATCCAAGAAATCAACAGAATTTTCTTGAATTCTAGAAACAATTTCAGGCATTATTCCTCCCAATTTTCTAGAAGTATCTAAAAGAACAACTCTTCCAGTTTTTTTAATTGATTTATCAATTGAAACCATGTCTAAGGGATTTAACGTCCTTAAGTCGATTATTTCAGCATCAATATTTATTTTAATTAACTCTTCTCGAGTGTCTAGTAAAATTGGAATTCCATGTCCGTAAGAAACTAGAGTAACATCATTACCTTCTTTGACTACAGAAGCAGAACCAATAGGAATCTCATAATATTCATCAGAAACATCTCCACGAACTCCATATAAACCTGCTGGTTCTGCAATAATTATAGGATTAGAATCTTTCACAGCACTTCTTAATAACCCTAAAGCGTCACTTGGACTTGAAAAAGTAATCACTTTAAGTCCTGGAACTTCAGATAGCCAAGTTTCGAAGCTTTGAGAATGAGTAGCCCCTAATTGCATACCAGCACCTGTCGGAGCTCTAATAATTAAAGGAACAGAAATTTGACCACCAGACATATATCTTAAATTTGCAGCCATATTCACTATCTGATCAAAAGCAACTAAAGAAAAACTCATAGACATTAATTCAACAATAGGTTTTAAGCCTACAGTTGCAGCACCTATACCTGCACCAATAAATGTTGCTTCAGAAATAGGTGTATCTTTAATCCTATCCGAACCAAATTCTTCTAAAAACCCTGACGTTATAGCATATGCTCCACCATATTCTCCTATATCTTCTCCCATCAAAAATACAGAAGGATCATTATTCAATGCTTCTCGTAATCCTTTCTGAATCGATTGTCTAATTGTCATTAAAGTCATAATTTCAAGCGTAAATATCTTTTTTAAGATCTTCCAAAGAAGGCTCAGGACTTTTAATAGCATATTCTACTGCTTTTGATATTTCATCCTGAACTTGATCTTTTATTTTTTTTAACTCATCTTGAGTACAAATATTTTCATCAACTAAGTATTTTTCAAATGATTCTATAGGATCTCTTTTCAACCAATAATTCAACTCATCTTGAGATCTATATTTTGCAGGATCAGCCATAGAGTGACCTGAAAAACGGAAAGTTTTTGCTTCAATTAAGATTGGCCTACTATTATTTCGTATGCTATCTAATGATTTTTTTGTTATATCTAAAACTTCCAACACATTCATTCCATCAACAATTTCTGCGTGAATACCATAAGACTCTGCTGAAGAATGAATATCTCTTCCTTCAGCTCTAGTATTTTCAACATGAGAGCCCATACCATATAGATTATTCTCCAAAAAGAAAAGTACAGGAAGTTTCCAGAGAGAAGCAAGGTTCAATGTTTCATGAAAAGTTCCCTGACTTACAGCGCCGTCACCAAAAAATACTAAAACTACACTATTTTCTTTCTTATATTTACATGCTAATGCAATCCCTAGAGCTAAAGGCAATTGAGCACCTACTATTGCATGACCACCCATAAAATGTTTTTTAACATCAAAGAGATGCATTGATCCACCTTTACCTTTACTTACTCCTGTAGATTTACCGAATAACTCAGCCATAACAGAATTAGTATCTAAATCACGTGCTAAAGCATGCCCATGATCTCGATAATGGGTCACAACATAATCTTCTTCTCTCAAGGCTGAAATAGATCCTACTGCAATAGCCTCTTCGCCTATATAAAGATGAAGAAATCCTCGAATAAAACCTTTTGCATAATTCTCCCCACAAGATTCTTCAAATTCACGAATCAAAATCATTTTCTGTAGAAGATTAAATAATTCTTTTTTACTTAAATTACTTTTATCCATATTAGAAGAATACACTGAAAATATTGTGATTTACAATTATATGTAACTAGCAGATTTTAAAACATTTTCTAATAACATTGCTATTGTCATTGGACCCACACCTCCAGGAACTGGAGTAATCATAGAAACTTTATTCATTAAAGAATCAAAATTCACATCTCCAACTATTCTATATCCTTTATTATTAAAATCATCTTTTACTCTATTAATTCCTACATCTATAACTATTGATCCTTCTTTAACCATACTTTCATTAATAAATTCTGGTTTTCCTACCGCAACAATTAAAATATCTGCATTTTTTGTGTGGTTTATCAAATTTTTAGTTTTCGAATGGCATAACGTTACAGTTGCATTAGCATTAACTTGATCATTTGAAAATAAATTAAATAAAGGTTTTCCTACTATATTGCTCCTTCCACATATAACAATATTTTTACCTTCAATTTCAACTTTCGATTCAATTAAAAGTTTCTGTATACCTAAAGGAGTAGCAGGAATAAATCTAGGTCTATTTAAAGCCAATAATCCTGTATTCGATGAAGTTAATCCATCTACATCTTTAAGAGGATTAATTATATCTAAAATTTCTCTTTGATTAAGATGTGAAGGTAAAGGTAATTGAACTAAGATTCCATGATAATCAGGGTTAATATTTAATTCATTTATCTTATCAATGACTTGTCCATTTTTTACATTATCATCAAATTTGAATAATTGTGTAGATATTCCTACTTTTTCACAAGTTCTAATTTTCGCAGAAACATATGTTAGAGAAGCATAATCGTCTCCAACTAAAATTATTGCTAATTTAGGGGAATAAGAATCAGCTTGAATTTTTAATTGAACTTTTTCTTGAATATTTTTTATGATTTCTTTAGAAATATTCTTTCCATCAATAATTTTCATTTTTTCTTAGTATTGGGGTTAAAATATCTAGTATGTGATTTAATTGATATGACTTCAAAATAGTATCATGTTAATTATAAGGGGGCTAATTTGATTAATGTAGGAATAGATATAATTGAAATAGAAAGAATCGAGAACGTAAAGATAAAATATCCAAAAAGATTTCTAGAAAAAATTTTTACTGAAAGCGAAATAAATTATTGCCGTGACAGAACTCCTCAATTAGCTGCTAGGTTTGCTGCAAAAGAAGCAATGATGAAAGCATTGGGAACAGGAATTCGAGGAGTTGGATGGAAAGACGTGGAAGTCATAAGAAATAGAGGACAAGCTCCCCAGATAAAACTATCCGGAAGAGGGAAAAAAATTGGGGATAAAATAGGACTAAAAAACACATCTTTGAGTATTTCACATTCTAAATTCTATGCAGTTGCTTGTGTTACTATTGAAACTTTTAAATAGATTCTGGTCTTGAAAAAATGAATAAAATAGTTACATCAAAAGAAATGAAACTAATAGAAGATCAAATTTTTCTTTTAGGTGTCACATCAGATGAACTTATAGAAAAAGCTGCTAAATCTATATCAAGCTTCATAGAAAAACAATTTTCCAATTTAAATAATAAATCTATTTTAATTTTAGCTGGATCTGGCAATAATGGACTTGATGGAATTATTACAGCAAAAAATTTAACTAATAAATTTAAAAAAACAGAAATTTGGATTTTATCAAAGAGTAAAAAAATATTAAAAAATTTAAACGTAATAAAAAAATATAATTTAAACCATAAAATTATTGACAACTTAGATGAAAAAGATCTATTAAAATTAAAACAATTTGATTTGATATTGGATTCAATAATTGGAATAGGGGCAAAATTTCCATTAAGACAAGATACTGTAAAGTTACTTGAAAACTTAGGAAAATCAATTAATCATAAAAAACAAGTAGTAATTTCCATAGATAATCCAAGCAATTTAGATAGTGATAAAGGTAATATTTTAACAAAAAATTTCAAAGCAGATTTTACTTTGATGGTTGGATATCCAAAATTAGGCTGCCATATAGCCCTTAAACCTGAAATAGTAGGAAATTTGATTACTTTAGATATCGGTATAGATGAAAAAAATATTAATTGGAAATTTCCAAAAAGACATCTGCTTGATAAAAAATGGGCTACGAAAATATTACCTAACAGACCTTTAAATTCTCATAAAGGAACTTCAGGCAGCACCTTAATTATTGGAGGATCAATAAATTACCCTGGAGCAGTTTTTTTTACTGGATCTTCAGCAACGAAAACTGGTGTAGGGCTAGTAGGCCTAATGATTCCAAACAGTATCTATAATACTATTGCTAAAAAGTTACCAGATGCGATATTTTTTCCTGTAGAAAAATTCAGAGAAAAAACCTCTCTTACATTTTTTTCAAGATTTACATCAATAGCAATTGGACCAGGAATGGGAATAGATGAAGAAACAAAACAATTTACTCTAAATACATTGAAAAATATATCTAACAGCAATTTAACAACACAAAAAATCATCTTAGATGCTGATGCCCTTAATCAAATATCTTTTGAAAAAGAATGGTGGAACAAAATACCCAACAAATGTATTTTAACTCCTCATTTTGGAGAAATGTCTCGATTAACAAAAATCTCAATACAAGAAATTCAAAAAAATAAAGTTGAAATCACACAAGAATTCAGCTCAAAATGGAATCAAATAATTGTATTGAAAGGTTCAAATACAATTATATCTCATCCTAACGGAAGACTATTAATTAGTCCTTGGGCAAATAGTGGCCTGGCAAAAGCAGGATCAGGAGATTTATTAACAGGAATTATTAGCGGTCTTTCAGCACATTCACATCTAAATTCTTTTGAGTCAGCTTCGCTAGGTGTATATTTACATGGTTTATCAGGAAATCTAGCAACAAATTGCAAAGGAGTATATGGTATGACTTCAACAAATATTTTAGAAAAAATACCAGAAGCATTCAGAAAAATACAACTCAATTAAATTATGTTATTGGCAGTAGATATTGGAAATACAAATATTTCTATGGGAATATTCCAAGATGAATCTCTTATTATTAAGAAATCATTAAAAACTAATTTAAAATTATCACAAATAGAATATCAAGATAAAATTTTCGACTTTTTTAATAAAGATTTTCAAAATTACAAAGATCTCAATGGAGTAATCATTGGATCAGTTGTTCCTTCAATAACTAATCATATAAAAGACTCCATTCAAAAAATCACAAATGTAAATATACATATTATGAATTCTGAAACAAAAACCAATCTTGAGATACTTTATAATAAACCGTCAGATGTTGGTTCAGATAGAATATGTGATGCTGTAGCAGCAACATCTTTATACCCAAATAATAAAATTATTGTAGATTTTGGAACTGCAACAGTTTTTGATGCCATTACAGAATCTGGAAAATATTTAGGTGGCGATATTTCACCTGGTATAGAAGTAGCATCAGAAGCTTTATATATAAACACTTCTTTATTAAATAGAATTAAAGTAACTCCAACAAAAAAAATTATCGGTAACAACACTAATGATTCTTTACGATCAGGATTATTCTGGGGATATCTTTTCCTTGTAGAAGGAATGATAACAAGTTTCAAAAAAGAAATCGAAGAGTATACAAATAGTAAAAAAATATTTGTAATAGCAACAGGAGGCTTAGCCCCATTAATGTCTTCCTACACTAAGAATTTTGATAGAGTAGACCAAGATTTAACTTTGAAAGGTCTATATTTCATTTATAATTTAAATTTCAGATAAAATATCATTATGGAAAAAATTAAGAGAAATCCTCTTGAAGGAAAAAATATTACTGTTGGTGTTACCGGAAGTATTGCTGCATATAAAAGTGCAGATTTAGTCAGTAAACTTGTTCAGTTAGGAGCAAATGTCTCTGTTCTAATGAGTAAAAATGCTGAAAATTTTGTTGGGAAAAATACTTTCGAAGCATTAAGTCATAAACCTGTGATGACTAACTATTTTGAAAATTTTAGTGAGATAAATATTGATCATGTATATATTGCTAAAAATACAGATTTAATAATTGTTGCTCCTATAACAGCAAACTCTATAGCAAAGATATCACATGGAATCACAGATGATCTTATAACCGGAACAATTTCTGCAAGTAATTCACCTGTGATTCTTGCACCTGCAATGGATGCAGGAATGTATGAAAATAATGTTAGTAGAAATCTAAAGTCCTTAGAAAAAAATAGATTCCATATACTTGAACCTCAAATAGGAAGACTAGCATCTGGAATTATAGGAAAAGGTAGAATGGTTGAACCTAATTTTATCATAGAAACTGCTACGTTATTAATGTCTAAAAATGGAGATTTGAGTTCAAAGAAAATAATTATTTCAGCTGGAGGTACTAGAGAATTTATTGATCCTGTCAGATATATAGGAAATAGATCCAGTGGTAAAATGGGTTATGCAATAGCAACTGCTGCTAGAGATAGAGGAGCAGATGTTTCACTATTTTCTGCTGAAAATATTTCTCTCCCTGTTCCATTAGGAGTAAAAAATCATTATGTTGAAACATCTTCAGATTTAGAAAAGATCATTCTAAATAAGGCTGAATCATCAGATATAATTATAATGGCAGCAGCAGTATGTGATTTCAAACCCAAAAATATAGAAACCCAAAAAATTAAGAAAAACCTAAAAGAATCTAACTTTAATCTTGAATTAGAAAAAACTTCAGACATTATTAAAAAATTAAAAAACAATAATTTAACTAAAATAGCTTTTGCAGCTGAAACAGAAAATATTATAGAAAATGCAAAAATTAAATTGAAAAATAAAAATCTTGATATGATTGTCGCTAATGATGTATCAAGAAATGATATTGGATTTAATAGTGACAATAATCAAGTAACATTAATACAAAAGGATGGATCAATTAATGAATTACCTATTATGCCTAAAACTGAATTAGCTCATATTTTATTAGATGAAACAATTTCATTAATTAGTTAAAATCTATAGAAAAAAAGGAAAGAAATGAAATTAATTTGGAAAAAAAAGAAAAATGGCCTTGATCTAGTAGTTATTGAGGAAGATAACACTATGATTTTAGGAGGAGTTAGAACTACTAAAAGAGGCATTGAAGCAATGGCAAAAGCGAGAGGATATGATCCAGGTAGATCTATAAAAGGTTTAACATCCTTGGAAGAGGGGAAAAAATTTGTAGAAGACTTTAAACCTTGGATTGAATTCTGCGGAATGGATCTAGAGGTAGAGTCAGAAATATTAGAATAATTTTAATCTATAATACTTGCCTCAAGATTTTTGCCTAATTTTAGATTAAGTACTTCGCATCTTGCTGCAGTAGATATATCATTCTTAGCTAATTCTAAAAATTTTATATCCTTTTCACTGCCAACCAATAATATAGATTTAACTTCAGCACCTAATCTATATCCATTTTGTGATTTTGATTTTCTAATAGAACGAATTGCATCACATGTAGTAAGAAATAATTCTTTATTACCTTCTTCAGAAGAATACTTTAATATTTCTTCTTTGCTAGGCCATGGAGCAGAATGAATAGAGTCTATTCCAGTTTCTTTAGCAAAAACCCAACTCCATATTTCATCCGTAATTATCGGAATAACTGGAGCAAACAACCTTAACAAAACGTTCAAAGTTAATCTCAATGTAGCAACTGAAGAAGTTTGTTGCTCTAAATATTCATTTTGTCTTGCTCTATTTTTAACTAATTCTAGATAATTATCAGTAAACATATTCCAGAAAAATTTTTCTGTTACCATCATGGATTCAGCAAAATTAAACTTATTGAAACTTTTAGAACATATATCTACTTGTTCTATCAAATTTGCTAAAAAAGATAAGTCTAAAGGGTTTTTTATATCTCCCACCAAAGCATCCTGAGACAATACAAATTTACTAGCATTGTATATTTTTGTAGATAAACGTTTACCAATCTTAAATATTTGTTCATCAAAAGCAGTATCTGTTCCTAGCCTTGCACTAGCAGCCCAATATCTCACAGGATCAGTTCCATATTCATTAATTAAATCTGAAGGAGTTATAACATTCCCTTTACTTTTACTCATTTTTTTCCTATCCGGATCTAATATCCAACCGCTAATAACTACATTTTTCCAAGGAATAGAATCATGATGCAAAAGAGATTTTACGATAGTATAGAAAGCCCAAGTTCTTATGATTTCATGACTCTGAGGTCTAATGTTATTTGGGAAAACTTTATTCATATTATCTTCTGATTCATCCCATTTAGCAGCAATTTGAGGAGACAAACTACTAGTAAACCATGTATCAAAAACATCCGACTCTCCAATAAATCCATTAGGTTTACCTCTCTGCGTTGAATCATATCCATCAGGCGTATCTTCAGTGGGATCAACAGGCAAATTCTCAATAGATGCAATAATAGGATTTTCATAATCTGGTTTTGAAAAGCTATCTAATGAATACCATACAGGAAAAGGAACTCCAAAAAACCTTTGTCTACTTATACACCAATCAGACTGCAAATTTTCTGTCCAATCCTCATATCTTTTTCTCATAAATTCAGGGTGCCAAGAAATTTGTTTCCCTTTTTGAATTAGATCTGATTTTTTATCCATCAAACTTACAAACCACTGTCTTGTACTCAAATATTCTAGAGGAACCTTACTTCTTTCATAAAATCTTACAGAATGAGTAATTTTTTTAATATCACCAATCAATGCTATTTTAGAGTCTTCAAAGTTTTTTGGATCTTTTAAATTATCCACAATAATCCCTCTACCTTGTTTAACTGTTCTTCCTATTAAAAGTTTATAAATAGAATTTGCTTTTTCGGGACTTGAAGATTCCCATCCTTTTTTTCCAAACTCAACTTCTTTAAATCTCCCATAATAATCTAACAGTTGTCTTAATTGTAAATTGTTCTCTTTCCACCATTGAACATCCACCTGATCTCCAAAAGTACAAACCATCAATATCCCAGTTCCTTTCTCAGGATCAACTAAATCGCTAGCGAAAATTGGCACTGAAACTCCAAATAATGGGGTAACAGCTTTTTTACCAAAAAAATCTTTATATCTTTTATCATCTGGGTGGGCAGTGATTCCAACGCAAGCAGGTAACAATTCTGGTCTTGTTGTAGAAATCGTGAAATTTATATCAATATCAGGAATTGAAAATTCAATATCATGAAAAGCACCTTCAACTTCTCTATCTTCTACCTCAGCTTGTGCAACAGCGGTTTGAAAGCCAGGATCCCACATTACTGGAAAATCAGTATTGTAAATATGACCTTTATTAAAAAGATCTAAAAAGCTTTTTTGAGCTAATTTTCTAGGTAGTTTTCCAATAGTAGAATATTCTTGAGTCCAATCTACAGAAAGTGCTATTTTTGTAAAAACATCTTTAAAAACTTTCTCATCTTCTTGAGTAACCAAATGACATAATTCAATAAAATTATTTCTGGAGACTTTCAAAGGATTACTTTTTTTATCTCTAGATTTAACAACATCTATAATATTTTTTATGGATGTTTGAGATGGATCACATCTTACATTGAAGTAATCTTGAACTCTTCTCTCTGTAGGCAATCCATTATCATCCCATCCCATTGGATAAAAAATATTTTTCCCTATCATCCTTTGAAATCTAACTATAAAATCTTGATGAGTATAAGAGAAAATGTGCCCCATATGAAGATATCCACTAGCAGTCGGAGGAGGAGTATCAACAGAAAAAATTTCTTTATCAGAAATTTTAGAATTCCATTTAAAAATCCCTGAATTTTCCCATTTATTAATTATAGTTTCTTCTGATAAAGAAAAATCATAATTTTTAGGGAAATCATCCATTTTTATATTTAAAAATTTCTCTGTCACAATAATTCCATCCTAAATCTGATTAATAGATCTTCTTATAATATTATTCATTTTCACATTATCCAAATATTTCAATGCCTCATTGACTCTACTAGCAAAAACTTCGGGAGTAGACTTCATTAACCTATTTTTAAATAACCAATATGTAAACTCATCAATTTGTGATTGATCAGTAGTCTTAGGCAAATAATATTTTTTATTCTTCTTACCTTTTTGATCATAAAAATTAAAACTTTCCCATAAAACTTTAAAAGTATTACCATAAATTTCTTCATAAACTTCATCGAAAATTTCTTCAGAAATATCAATTCCAGAAGAAAACATTTTTTTTAAATATTTTAATTTTGATAATTCAATTACACACTCTTCTACAATTACACCGTAAAAATAATTTTGCCATCCTCTAAATTTTACATCTCCAATTTTAGATTTAAATTTATTTTCAGAAAAACCATCAGGTAATAATCCTGTAAATAGAAAGTTATTTATATCTTCTTTAGGCGGCAGAATTTTAAACGAATTAATTATCCTTGTTGCTAATCTAATCCAATTAAATGCTTCTCCAGAAATTAGATAAATTGATTTTTTATTGCCATGTTTTTCTTCAGGTATACCCCAAATCTTTATAGTATCCAAAACAACTTCTCTCCAATCAAACCCATCTTTCAATGACTTTTCAACTAATTCAAAATAAATTTCAGGTGAATGATTTTCTTTTAAGAATTCATCATCAAAAAAATTTCTATCAATTCCTAAAAAACCCTTGAGAATATCATTCATTTACTAATTAAACTTTGGCACCACATGTTTCAGTTGCTGTGCATCTTTTATATTTCTTACCACTTCCACAAGGACATGGATCATTCCTACCAATTTTTTTCCCAATAATTCTTTTTTCTCCGTGACCTAAGTTGACATCATCCATTAGAGAACGTTTAGAAGAATTTAGGGATTCATTAGAATTTCTAGAAGAATTTGGGGAATCAAAACTTATACCTACATTAAAAATTGTTCTTGAAATATCCCTATTAATTCTAAACATTAAATCCTCAAACATTTGGAATCCAATAGTTTTATATTGAACAAGAGGGTCTCTCTGACCAGCAGCTTGCAAGCCAATACCTTGTCTCATGTTATCCATAATTGTTAGATGTTCTACCCAATGAGAATCTATAGATCTTAGTAGCACAAATCTTAACCAACCATCAAATTTATCAGGTTGCAAATTTTCTTTTAACAAATCAAATTGATTATCAATTATTTGATGAAGCTTTTCAGATAAGGCAGATGAATCTCCAGTTAAATTTTCTATCATTTTAAAATCAGATTTTGAGGATGGAATAATTTTTGAAAACTCTTGGAAAAATAAATTATTATTTTCTTTATTACTATCTGATCTGTAAAAATCAGCAACTAAATCTTCAGCTTCATTATGAATAATATCAAGAATTCTTTCTTTTAATAAATCATCACTAAAGGCTTGTTTTCTTAGTTTATAAATTATTTCTCTCTGTGTATTGATAACATCATCATAATCAAATAGAGTTTTTCTTATTTCAAAATGAAAACCTTCTACTTTTGATTGAGCACTCTCAACTGCTCGAGTCAAAAGTTTATTCTCAATAGGAGTTTCTTCATCTAAACCAACCATATTCATAATAGATTGAATTCTGTCACCACCAAATCTTTTCATCAAATCATCCTCAGCTGATATATAAAACTGTGTACCTCCTGGATCACCTTGTCTACCCGCACGACCTCTCAATTGGTTGTCTATTCTTCTAGATTCATGTCTCTCAGATCCTAAAATCACTAATCCGCCTAAATCCAAAATTTTTTGATGATTAACTTCCCATTCCTTTTCCTCTACACCCTTACTACCTCCCAATATAATATCTGTACCTCTACCAGCCATATTAGTTGCTACAGTTACAGTACCTTCTTTTCCAGCATCTGCAATTATTACAGCTTCTTTTTCATGTTGTTTTGCATTAAGAACTTGATGATTAACACCATTTCTTCTTAATAAATTACTTAGCAATTCTGATTTTTCTATGCTTGTAGTTCCAACTAATACAGGTTGACCTGATTTTTGTAGATCTTTGATTTTTTTTACTAGTGCATTAAATTTTGATTTTTCACTATTAAATATCAAATCAGGAACATCTTCTCTAATATTTGGACGATGTGTTGGAATTTGAACAACATCTAAAGCATAAATTTTATCAAATTCTTCTGCTTCAGTAGAAGCTGTACCAGTCATTCCTGACAATTTAGAATATATCCGGAAATAATTCTGCAAAGTAATAGTTGCATATGTAGCCGATTCTCGTTGAATTTTTAAATTTTCTTTAGCTTCAATCGCTTGATGTAGCCCATCAGAATATCTTCTTCCTTCCATCAATCTACCAGTAAACTCATCTACTAGAACTACTTGTCCATCATTTATCACATATTCTCTATCTTTAATGTAATGAATATTAGCTTTAATTGCATTTTCTATAAAATGAGTTACTCCAAAATTTTCTTGATCATAAAGATTAGAAATATTTAGAGTTTTTTCAATTTTATTTATTCCATCTTCAGTTAAATTAATAGTCCTGTTTTTTTCATCACTAGTAAAATCTTCATCTAAATGCAATGTTCTAGCTAAATGAGCAAATTTTTTATAATCCTGTCCTCTATCTTTTACAGGACCACTAATTATTAAAGGTGTTCTTGCTTCATCTATTAAAATATTATCTACTTCATCAACGATAGCAAAAACATGTTCTTTCTGTACGATTCTTGATTTTAAATCAACCATATTATCTCTTAAATAATCAAATCCAAACTCGTTATTTGTCCCATAAAGAATGTCACAGGAATAAGCTATATTTCTTTCTACCTCAATTAATTCTTCAAAATCACCTTTAGAGTTCTCAACAGGTTTTTCAGGTAACATAAAAGATTTATCCTGTTGTAAACATCCTACTTTTAAACCAAGAAATCTATGAATTGGACCCATCCAAGATGCATCTCTTTTAGATAAGTAATCATTAACAGTTACAACATGAACACCATGACCTGATAATGCATTTAGATAAGAAGGAAGAGTAGCCACTAAGGTCTTTCCTTCTCCAGTTTTCATTTCAGCAATTTTCCCCTGATGTAAAACAATACCTCCTATTAATTGAACATCATAATGTCTCTGACCTAAAATTCTTTTTGATACTTCTCTAACCAATGCATAAGCTTCAACAAGTATATCTTCTAAAGTTTCTCCGTTTAAGATTCTATTCTTTAATTCCTCAGTTTTAACAATAAAATCATTTTGACTAGAAAAACCTTCATAAACTTTTTCTAAATCATTTATCTCAGAGACCATTGAAGAAAGGTTACGAATAATTTTCTTATTTGGATCTCCAAATATTTTTGAAAAAATATCTACCATTTATAAAATATTCTTATTCTTTAAAAAGAGCTCCAACAGATCTTCCAGTCTGTATTCTTGAAATTGCTTCTCCTAGCAAAGGTGCTATAGATAAAACTTTAAGTTTACCTGAAGAAACCTCTTGTGTAATAGTATCTGTAACTATTATCTCTTTTAAAATATTATGAGCGGATAATCTTTCTAATGCTCCATTTGAAAAAACTGCATGTGTTGCACAACTATAAACTTCCTTTGCTCCTTGATCTTCTAACGCTGCTAAAGCTTGGACCAAAGAACCTCCAGTATCTATTTCGTCATCAAAAGTTATTGCTATTTTACCTTTCACATCTCCAATAATATTCAATGTTTGAACATTATCATCATTATCTACTCTTCTTTTTTCAACTATTGCTAATGGTGCCTTTAATCTCTCGGCAAAATCTCTGGCATCTTTACTAATACCAACATCTGTTGCTATTACTACTAAATTATCTAGAGATTTTGTCAAAAAATAATCTGCAAACATTTGTACCGCAGTCAATTCATCAACAGGAATATTAAAGAACCCTTGAATTTGTGCAGCATGTAAATCAACTGTTAGGACTCGATCAGCACCAGCAGTTGAAATTAAATCTGCTATCAACCTTGCAGTAATAGGAACTCTAGGTTGATCTTTTTTATCAGTTCGACCATAACCATAGTAAGGCATAACAGCAGTTACTCTACCAGCAGACGCTCTTTTAGCAGCATCTATCATAATTAATAACTCCATAATACTATCGTTAACATTACCGCTAGTGGGTTGAACTATAAAAACATCATGTTCTCTAATATTTTCTAAAATTCTTACAAAACTATTATCGTTTCGAAATTTAAAAACCTGTATCTTTCCTGGTTTTTCATGCAAATATTCACAAATTTTTTCTGCCAAAATTATATTCGCATTTCCAGAAAAAATTTTTAAATTCCCAAAACGTCCTTGCATATTACCCCCCTAATATCAAGTAAGCTCAATGTAAAAAATTATACTTCAAATGAATATTTTTTTTCAGATATTTTCAAACTCTAATAATAATACTAAAAATAAAATATGCCATTAAAATAGTTATATATTCAGATTAATATATTATTTAAAGAAACTAAATTCTAATTATCATAAATAAATGAAACAGATTTTCAATATATTATTCAAACCAATAATAAATGAATTCTACAAAGGATCGAATAGCTTATTAAACTTAAGTTCTTATGTTTTTGGGATTTCTGGAACATTAGTTACTTTAGGAGCAATAATTTTACCATATAAAGTATTAGATATTTTAAATGCATCTACTGTAACTTTTTTAGGAATGAATTTAGGAAAAAATGGGCTTTTAGGTTTAATTTCTTTAATTACAGGTTTAACTGCAAGTCTAATTCAACCATTAGCAGGTTTTTTTAGTGACAAGAATATAAAATCTTCATATGGACAAAGAATTCCATTTATATTTGTTGGAGGCATAGGAGTTTCATTTTTCTCACTTTTACTAGTTCCAGTTCAATCTGTTTTAGGACTTATGATCATTTTTATGATAATTAATATCTTTGGTAATCTAGGTGAAGGTCCTGCTAATGCATTAATAAAAGATCATATAGAATCAAAAAATTTTGGTTCTGCATCTGGAGTCTTTAATTTCTCAAGAGTTTTAGGAGCAGCAATAGTCCTTCTAATAACTTTACAATTTATGAAAAATTATTCAGGTCCACAAGACGCTCAATGGTTTTGGGGTTCAGTAATCTTCATTTCTATAATTATGTTAGTTTCAACTATTTGGAGTTCTCTAAGTTTGAAACCTGAAAAATTAAATCTAATACCCCAACAAATTAATTCCAAAAACATTGAAAAAGAATCAACAGAATGGACAAAAAATCAAAAGAAAAAATTTCTTTGGTTTATAATTGCTTTCAGTATCAGTGTAACTTCTTTATCAAGCTTGCAAACATTTGCAATTTATTTCGTTAGTGATGTTGTTATACAAAGTAATATTGCTCAAACTACTACTTTAATAATTTTAGTTTTATGTTTAACAATTGGAATGATTGTTATTCCTGCGGGATATATATCTGACAAAATAGGCAAAAAACCTTTGTTAATTCTAGCAAGCATTTCTGGAGTAATTGGACCTTCTTTAATGATTCCTTTCCACACAGTAATTCCTGTACTAATTGGATGTGCTTTAATAGGCACTTCAGTTGGATTAATATTAAGTATATTTTGGGCAATAGTTAATGATTTAGTCCCAAAAGATTTTGCTGGTAGAACATTAGGTTTCACAGCGATTGCTTTTCTTATTGGTAGTGGCTTAGCAAGAAGTTCAGGTTTTTTAGTAGATTGGCTAAATTTACAAAATCATAATTGGGGTTATTATTTTCTTCTACTTCTATCATCTTTCTCTTTCTTTATCTCACCTTTGATAGTATTAAATAAATCAGTTGAAGAAGATAAATAATTTTGACAATATTATATTAAATAAAAAAAAGAAATCATAAAAATGAACATCATTCTAAGTAATCCAAGAGGTTTTTGTGCTGGAGTAGTGAGAGCAATTGATATCGTAGAACTCACTTTAAAAAAATATGGCTCACCTGTGTATGTAAAACATGAAATTGTACATAATCCAAAAGTTGTAAAAGAAGTTGAAGAAAAAGGTGCAATCACTGTAGAAAATGTTGAAGAAATACCGAACAACTCTGTAGTAATCTTTTCTGCTCATGGTTCAAATCCAAAAGATTTTTCAAAAGCTAAAGAGAAAAACCTCTTAGTTATTGATGCTACTTGTCCTTTAGTAACCAAAGTTCATAATGAAGCAAAAAAATACTCAAATGATGGGAAAAAAATAATTCTGGTTGGACACAGAGGACATCAGGAAGTCAAAGGAACTATGGGACAAACATCTATGACTCTAATTGATGAAAGAGAAAAATGGACTTTAGATAATATAAAACCTGATGAAGAAGTTGCTGTTCTTACACAAACTACTTTATCCGTTAAAGATACTTCAAAAGCAGTAAATCAAATAAAAAGAAAATTTCCAAATGCTTTAGTAAGAAATGATATATGTTATGCGACTACTAATAGACAAGATGCTGTAAAAGAATTAGCTCTCAAAACAGACTTAGTACTTGTAATAGGTTCACAGAATAGTTCAAATTGCAAAAGGCTTCAAGAAGTATCAGAATCACTAGGAACTCCTAGTTTTTTAATTATGAATCCTGAAGAAATTTTGCCCGAATGGATAGAAGGAGAAAAAACTATTGGAATCACTTCTGGAGCATCTACTCCAGAAGGAATGGTACAAAAAGTTGTTCAATTTTTAAATCCATCAAATTTAACTAGTATAGATGGAACTCCAGAAAACATAACATTCAAACTTCCAAAAGAATTAGAAAAAGAAAAAAAATCTTAATAAATTTCTACAAATATTTCTTTGAAACTAAATTGTTATTATTAAATTCTAATAAAAGTGGTTTTCCAGTTGGAATTTCTAATTTAACAATATTTTCATCTGAAATCCCTTCAAAATATTTCAGCAAAGCTCTAATACTGTTTCCGTGGGCAGAAATTATAATATTTTTTTTAGATTTTATTAGAGGAATGAATTCTTTCTGTAAAAATGGCATTAACCTAGAATATGTATCTTTCAAAGATTCATGCTTAGGAAATGTATTAATATTTAAACCTTCAAAGCATTTTTGATTTAATAATTTTTCGTGAGAATCATTGTCAATTTTTGGAGGCTTTGTATCATAGCTTCGACGCCAAATTAATACTTGTTCATCACCATGTATATTTATAATTTCTTGTTTATTTAAACCCTGCAATCCTCCATAATGTCTTTCATTAAGTCTCCAGTCCTTAAAAACAACTAAATTTTCTTGATTAATTTGATGAAGAATAATTTCTAATGTTCGAACTGCTCTTAAGAGTATTGACGAGTATACTACATCAAATTTTATATCAGTTTGTTGAAGGATTTTTCCTGCATTTAAGGCTTCTTTTTCACCATTTTTAGACAAATCAACATCTACCCAACCTGTGAACTTGTTCTCAAGATTCCATATACTCTGCCCATGTCTAACTAAAACAACTTTTGCCATTTTATTGAGCTAAAACTCCTCCATCAATAACTAATTCAGAACCGGTAACCCAACTTGACTCATCACTTGCTAAGTATAAAATTCCATATGCAATATCTTCTGGTTTTCCTATTCTTCTTAAAGGTGTAATTTCTTCTCTTCTAGAACCTTCATCTGTACGTTCATGAGTAGAACCAT
>MDTE01012813.1_pt1 | contig 24556 bp, 22 predicted proteins | sample 811231 | NCBI WGS metagenome assembly MDTE01 (sample SAMN05326651, study PRJNA326480) | marine metagenome | isolation source: seawater | place: Indian Ocean: Red Sea | collected 2010 | reverse complement strand
GAACTCAAATTAGATATTTTTGGATATTACAACATGATTAATTCAAATAAAAATTCTGAAATAGATTTTTCAGCATATTTTAATAAGTTTGATTTATCCTCATTATCTAATTTTTTACCTGAATGGTGGAATATTAATGGTGATATAACTGGAAGTTCAGTTTTAAGTGGAAAATTAAATGCTTCTAATTTAAAATTTTCATTGGATGTAAAAAATCCTACCTTTTCTATCTTAGAAGCAGAAGCAATTAATATTAATGGAACATACAATAATAAAAGACTTTTCTTTGAGAATTTTGTTGGATATACAAAAACAGGTGAATACTATGCTGAGGGTTATATTCCAATTGATTTAGATATTAAATCTGAGAAAAATACAACATTAGTATTAGATGACCCTATAGATTTAAAAATTCATGGAAATTCTAATTCATTTGAATTAGTAACTCCCTATTTCCAAGATGTTGATTCTTTAATAGGTAATATAGATTTCGAGTTAATTTTAGATGGAACATTTACTAATCTAAATAGAAATGGTTTTATTGACATTAATGAGGGCAAATTATATTATTCACATTTAGACTTACCCATAAGTGGAATTAATGGTTATGCTTTGTTGAAAGATAATATGTTTATAATTGATAATTTTACTGCAACTTCAGTTATACCAGAAGATACTAACTGGGGAAAAGATTTAAGATATAATATTTCAAAAGTTTCTGGTGGAAGATTATTTAAAAATAAAAAAATAAATGAAATAAAAAATAATTTATCCTTAACAGGTACTATGGATATGACTTATTTTTTTAAACCCAATTTAGCATTTATTTTAAACGGCAAAGATATATATGTCAGATCACTATTGGGAGAAATTGAAGCCACAGGAGATGTTAATATTGCAATTACAGGAAAAGATACAATAAACATATCAGGTGATATTGTTCCTTATGAGGCTGTATTGAGAATGGAGTTTTATGATGAAAATATTTCTAATCCATCAATATCAAATAATACACCAACGATTAATTATAAATTAAACATTCCTATAAATGATAAATTGTATATTCAAAATTCTCAAATTGATGCTGAAGTATCTGGCAATATGTCTATATTTAAAAATGGTGAAGAGTCATACAGGTATGCAGGTGAATTAGATGTTGTTGATGGTAAATTTTATTATTATTCTGATGTTTTTAATATTCAAGATGGAAATTTAATATTTGACCCTACTCAACTGAATCCAAAATTAAATATTAATGCATCAACTAATATATCTGGAGAAGAAATATTAGTTAATTTATCAGGTTATTTAGATGACCCAGTTTTAATTCTTGAGCATTCAGATAATTTTTTTAGTCAAGAGGATCTTCTACAATTATTAACACTTCAAAAAACATTTAATGGTAGTGCAGATGAATTGGGAAAACAATCTGCTTTTATATTTGGAAAATTTTTAGAAAACGAAATTGAAAAAAATTTTTCAAGAAGCAATCCAATTTTTAATGAATTTGATATTGAGGGATCTTCTGCTATCATAGACCCATCAAATAATTCTGAAGTAGCACTTAAACTTGGAACTAGAGTAACATCTAATCTTTCTTTGAGTTATAAGAGAAGTTTTTCGCTTTTAAAAAACAATGAATTAGGTGTTGAATATAGGCTAAATAGGAATGTTTCTTTAGTAGCATCATATGATGAAGACGGTCAAGTAAGATTGAAATATCGAAGAAAATACAAGTTTTAAATTGACATACAAATTTTTTTTTATATTTTTTTTCTTTATTTTTCAATCATTCAATATATCTCTGTCCCAAAATTTAAATGATAAGTTAATTGTCGGAATAGTTTCATTTAATGGAAATGAAACAATAAATAATTCAGAATTAAGAAATATAATTAAACTAAAAGATACAAGTTTTTTTAGTTCTGTTCAATTTAATAGAAGATCCTTAAAGATAGATTCGTTTAATATAAGAAATTTTTATGCCTCAAAAGGTTTTTTAAATGTAACTGTAAAAGACTCTTTTTCCATTAATAATGATAACTCAGTAGATATATTTTATAAAATCAATGAAGGTTTAAGATCGAATATAAGTTCAGTTTCAATATTGGGAAATATAAGTTTTGATAAAAAGGAAATAGAAAAAATTTTGAATTTAAGAGTTGGAAAACCATTTAATATTATTGAATTAGGAAACAATTATTCTAATTTAGAATTTGAATATCACAAAATTGGAAAGTTATTTTTTAATTTAGAGCAAGAATATATTCCTAGTGAAAATATTGAATTAAAATTAAAAGTTGATGAGGGCCCAGATGTTTTTATAGATAAAATAATATTAAGAGGTCTAGAACAAGTAGACTCATTATATGTGCTTAGAGAATTGGCATTCAAATCTGAAGAAAAGTATAATTCTGAAAAAATTATTCTTACAGAAAGACATATTTTTGAAACATCATTATTTTCAATGGTAAATATTTTGCCAGAAAAAAGTATAAGATCGGGAAATTGGGTAAACGTTATAATTGATGTTAAAGAGCTTGAAAAAAGGAATTTATTAATAGAACCAGGTTTTGCTCATATTCCTTCAAGTAGCTCTGGTGGGGAACCAATTTCAGGACTTGAGGGTTCATTTAATTTAGTAGATAGAAATTTATATAATTTAGGAATTCGAATGCGATTTAATTCAGCATTAGATTTTCCAATTGATATCCTATATAATGACTTTTCTGTACCAATAATTTTTCGTTCAAGTTTATCTTTAGATAACAATTGGTTATTTAACTTGCGAGCTCCAAATACCTTAAGATTTTTCATTGATCGATCTCCTGAATTATTAAGAGTAGATAGTCCTATATTGAGATATGGTTTAGAGTGGTCCGGATTAAGAAGATATTCAAGATCTACTATTTTAAAAGGTGGTTTAAAGTGGACACAAATTTTCTCTGAAAATAATTTTGAATTAATTCAAGGTAATGAAAGTCAAGAAGAAAGAAGTATTAATTTTCAATTTCAACATCGTGATTTAGATAATCTAATTTATCCCTCTACTGGATGGACATTTTCACTTGATGGTGAAATTGTCGGATGGATATTGGGAGGTTCACAAGATTATTATAAAATTGAAATGGATTTAAAGAAATTTACTCCATTATCAAATGGGAAAGTGATTGGAATAAGAACTAAAATTGGTAGAATGGAAAGATTATTTGAATCAGCCTCATATATACCTGATTATGATTTGTATTATCTAGGAGGTAGTACAAGTTTAAGAGGTTGGTCATCACAAAGATATCTTTCTGAAATTGATAAAAATGGAAATCTTAGACCAGTTGGTGGTCTAATAAAATTACTTTTTAATTCTGAGATTAGAATCCCTTTATACAAAATAATAGGTGTAAATTTTTTTATTGATGGTGGTGCATTAGCAATATCTGTTCAAGATCTTGTTAATCAAATTAATGATTGGAATCAAGGTTACGGTTGGAATTATGGAGCAGAGTTAACAATTAACACACCATTAGGTCCAATAAGAATGTATTACGCTATTCCATTAAGTGATCCAAAAAAAAATATTATTAATTTAGGTGTTCCTTTTGCTTTTTAATTTGAAACTTTTTATATAATATTGCGTTATAATTAATAGTATTTTAAGAGGGTATAATCTGTGAAATTTTTTTTTATTAAAACTTTTATAGTTTTATTTTTAATTGGTTGTAATTCTGAATCTTCTAGTGATGTTCTAGAAAAAAGTAAAAATTTAATAAATGAACAAAAATATTCTGAAGCTATTTTAGAACTTAATTCATTAGTTAAAAAATATCCAGATTCAATTGAAGCTCCAGAAGCACAATATTTAATTGCTGACACCTATGCTTTTTTAAACAATTATGATGACGCAATTATTGCATACAAATTAGTTGTGAAAGAATATTTATCATCTAAATCTGCAATCAATGCACAATTTATGTTGGGATATATATATGCAAATTTTTTATTTAATTATGATTTAGCAAGAGAGGAATATGAAATATTTTTGGAAAAATTTTCATCTAATGCAGATCCCAACTTAATTGAATCTGTTAAATTTGAGCTTGAAAATCTTGGGAAAGATTTAAAAGATATACCTGAGCTTAGAGGTATTTCTTGATAATTTTTGAGCTTATGATATTTTAATGAATAATACTGATTTAAATAAGTTAAATGAAAAAATTAATGAAAAATCAAAATTTCTTGATTCTATTCTAGCAGAAATTTCTAAAATTATAGTTGGACAAGATGAAATTGTAAATAAAATATTAATTGGATTATTTTCCAATGGTCATATTTTATTGGAAGGTGTACCTGGATTAGCAAAAACTACAATCATTAAAACTTTATCTGATCTTATTAGTTCAAAATTTCAAAGAATCCAATTTACTCCTGATATGCTTCCAGCTGATTTAATAGGCACTTTAATTTTTAATCAAAAAAATGGTCTTTTTGAAACTAAAAAAGGACCGATATTTTCGAATATTATACTTGCTGATGAAATTAATAGATCTCCTGCAAAAGTTCAAAGTGCTTTGCTTGAGGCTATGCAAGAAAGACAAATAACTATTGGAGAAAATTCATTTATTCTTGATGATCCTTTTTTAGTATTTGCCACTCAAAATCCTATTGAGCAAGAAGGTACATATCCTTTACCTGAAGCTCAAGTTGATAGGTTTATGATGAAGCTTAAAATCAACTACCCTAACAAAGAACAAGAGTTAGAAATTTTAAAAAGAAATACTTTATTAATGGACATTACCAAACCTAAAACTGTTATAAAATTATCAGATATAAAAAATTCTAGAAAATTAATAAATGAAATTTATGTTGATCAAAAAATTCAAAATTATGTTGTTGACATAATCTTAGCATCAAGAAATCCTGAAGAATATAAAATTGGAGAAATTTCTAATTTTATTAAATATGGAGCATCTCCTAGAGCAACAATTTTTTTAATATCTGCATCTAAATCTAGGGCTTTTATGCAAGGAAGAGGATATGTAATTCCTGAAGATATAAGATATGTTATTCATGATGTTCTTCGGCATAGAATTATACCTACATTTGAGGCAGAAGCTGAAGAAATTAATTCGGAATATATAATTGAAAGCATTTTATCTGAAATTGAGGTCCCTTAAAAAATGATTTCAAGAGAAGTTTTAATGAAAGTTAAAAAAATTGAAATTAAAACTAGACATCTTGTAAATAATTTATTTGGCGGTAAGTACCAAAGTGCCTTTAAAGGTCAAGGAATGATTTTTTCTGAAGTAAGAGAATATCAACATGGTGATGAAATTAGATTAATTGATTGGAATGTTACAGCTAAAAATAACTTTCCTTATGTTAAGGTTTTTGAAGAAGAAAGAGAGTTAAGTGTATTTTTGGTTGTGGATGCTAGTTTATCAGGATCATTTGGTTCAAAATTAAAGCTAAAATCTGAACTTGGCGCTGAAATCGCTTCTGTTTTGGGATTATCAGCTCTTAAAAATAATGATAAAGTTGGTTTATTAATTTTTACTGATATTATTGAGACTTTTTTACCTCCAAAAAAAGGAACTTCTCATATTTTGAGAATCATCAGTGAGTTAATTAAAAAACAACCATCAAATAAAGGAACTGATATTTCAAATGCTTTAAATTATATTTTAAAAGTTATCAATCGAAAGAGTGTTATTTTTTTAATTTCAGATTTTATTGATAAAAACTTTGAAAAATCTTTAAAAATTTTAAATAAAAAACATGATGTTATATGTATAAAATTATATGATGATTTTGAAAATAATTTAAAAAACCTAGGATTATTAAAATTACATGATTCAGAAACAAATGAAGAATTTTGGCTAGATACATCAAATGAAGTTGCAAGAAAACAATTTCAAAAATTAAGAAATGAAAACAATCTTGAATTTCTTGAATATTGCAAAAAAAATAATTTTGATATCATTCCTATATCCACATCATCCGATTTTGTAAAACCAATCGTAAATTATTTAAATAATCGAGATAAAAAATGAATTTTAAAATAAGTTTTATATCACTCTTTTTTTTTTATCATGTCAATACAGTAATGAAAAAAATCTGGTCTCTAATTCATTAAATATCTATTGTGAAGTTGATACTAATGAAGTATATATTGGAAATAAAATTAAATATAGAATTATTGCGACGGGAATTGAAAATGAAAAGATAATATTTCCAGCACTTGCTTTTGAAAATCCAAATATTTCATTAGTTAAAAGTAGTCAGAATATAAAAAATTATCAATATGTTGAATATGAATTAACATTTTGGGATACTGGATTTTATTCAATTCCTTCAAATGATATCAGAGTTTTTAAGAATGAAAATGATACAATTGAAACAATCATTTCTACAGAATCAATTGATATTAATGTTATTTCACTAGTACAAAATAATGATTATTTAATTAAAAAAATTAAAGAGGGAGAACCTCTTCCATTTTCAATTTATAAAAAATTTATTTTTTCAATGATAATTATTTTGTTTTTAATTTTGGTCATTGCTTATTTTATGAGAAAAAGCAGAGTTGATAATAAATTCAATAGTATAAATGATAAAAAAATTCATCCATACATTATTGCAAAAAATAAAATTAAATCTCTAAAGAAAAAAAATCCTAAATCTCAAAATGAGGCGGGAACTTTTTATTCAGAATTATCGTATATCATAAGGGAATTCATAGAAAATCAATTTTTTATCAAAACTATTGAAATGACAACAAATGAAATAAAACATTATAGAAATATGATTGGTTTTGATAAAAATGAGATTAATAAAATTATATCAGTTTTAGAAAGAGCAGATTTGATTAAATTTGCTAAGTTATTTCCATTAGAGAATGATATAAAAATTGATTTAAATGTTGTTGATGAATTTTTAGATAATCAAAAAATTGATATATAAATTTTAATAAAATGGGGGCTTAATGATTGAAATTAATAATCTAACAAAAAGATATGGTGATTTTTTAGCTGTTGATAATATATCTTTTAATGTTGAAAAAGGAAAAATTTTAGGTTTTCTAGGACCTAATGGTGCAGGAAAAACAACAACCATGAGAATAATTACGGGTTTCATGCCGCCCTCAGAAGGTAATGTTACTATTTCTGGTTATGATGTTTTAGATGAGCCCTTACTAACAAAAAATAAAATAGGATATCTTCCAGAAACACCTCCATTATATTTGGATATGACTGTTTCAGAATATTTAAATTTTGCTGGTTTACTAAAACAAGTCCCAAATCAAAAAATAAAAGCAGCTGTTGATAATGCATGTTCAAAAGTTGATATAAACGATGTTAAAAATAAAGTAATCAAAGCATTATCCAAGGGATACAAACAAAGAGTGGGACTTGCACAAGCAATAATTCATGATCCTGAGGTACTAATATTAGATGAACCAACAATTGGATTAGATCCTATTCAAATTCGAGAAGTTAGAGACCTTATTAAATCTTTAGCTGGTAATCATACAATTGTTTTATCAACTCATATTTTACCAGAGGTTGATATGACATGTGATGAAGTTGTAATTATTAAAAAGGGGAAAATTATAGCCCAAGATACTCCAAAAAATTTATCTAAAAAAATGAACAAATCATCACTTGAAGAAATTTTTATAGACTTAATTTCCGAATCTGGATTGGAGAAAAAATGAAAAATATTATTACAATATTTAACAGAGAATTTAGATCTTATTTTTCATCACCAATAGCCTATATCGTTATAGGTTTATTTCTGGTTTTAACAGGAGTTTTTTTCTATTTATTAACATCCTCATTTTTGCAATATTCTGCCAATTTACAATGGCAAGCAGCAAGAATGCGTCAAGCAGTTCCTCCTATGAATGTTAATCAGATGATTATAAGACCTTTGTTTTCAAATATAAGTGTTATTACTCTTTTTGTTGTACCAATGATTACAATGAGAACTTTTTCTGATGAAAAAAAATCAGGAACATTAGAATTGCTACTAACCTCACCAGTGACAACTACACAAATAGTTTTAGGAAAGTTTTTTGCATCATTTTCACTTTATGTAATTATGGCTTTACTAACATGGGTTTATCCGATGGTAATTATTATTTTTGGAAATCCAGATGTTCCTCCAATTGGTGTTGCATATATAGGAATTATTGGTATGGGAGCTGCATCAATAGGAATTGGATTATGGATATCATCTATGACAGAAAATCAAATTATATCTGCAATGGGAACATTTGTAATTTTATTATTTTTATGGCTAGTAGGATGGTTTTCAAATTTTACTAGTGGAGCATTCTCTGATTTTTTCAAATATTTATCTATAATTGAACATTTTAATGATTTTTCTAAAGGTATTTTTGATACTGGTCATTTAATGTATTATATATCTTTATCAGGAATGACTTTATTTTTAGCTCATCAATCTATCGAAAGTCTTAGGTGGAGATCATGAAAAATAAATTTAATCTATGGAAAGGTTCCTCATATGATGGAATTGTTATTGCTTTTTTAGGATGGTTATATGGCATATCAATCATCACTTTTGATGCTCTTGCATGGTTATTAATTATAATTGGTTTAGTACTATTTATTTTACCAATAATATTTAATTACAAAATTGTTTTAAATAATTTAAAGTCCAAAAGAACTCAATTAGGTGCAAATACAATAACAATTATCATTTTAGTTTTTGTTATTGTTGGTTTATTAGATTACCTATCAATAAGAAATTCTTGGAGAATAGATACAACATCTAAGAAAGAATTTTCTTTATCAGATCAGACTATAAACATAATTAAAAATTTAGATAGGGAAGTTGATTTAACAGCTTTTATTTCTGAGGTTGAAATGAATCAAATGGAAGATAGATTAATTGAATATTCTTATCATTCAAGTAAGTTTAAATATGAAATTATTGATCCAATTAAAGATCCTGATAAAGTAAGAGAGTTTTTTGGTCCTGATCAGCAATATTTAGATTTACCTTCAATTATAATTAGTACTAAAAATAAAAGAGAAGAAATAAAATCTATTCTTGAGGAAGATATTTCAAATGCTTTAATCAAAGTCACAAGAGATGAAAAGAGAAAAATTTATTTTACTCAAGGGCATGGAGAAAAATCGATTTTTCCTGATCAAGCTGGTATGTCAACAAATGAATTAATAAAAACTGAACTTATTAATCAATATTTTGAGATTGATGCACTTAATTTATTTCAAGAAAATAAAGTCCCTGAGGATACAGATGTTTTAATTATTTCTGGGCCAATTAAAAAATTTGCAAATAATGAAATTAATAATATCAGAGATTTCCTATCCTCAGGAGGAAATGTTTTAATTATGCTTGACCCTGAATCTCAATCAGGATTGAAACCTTTATTAGAAGAATGGAACATTTCTGTAAATGATGATCTTGTTTTAGAAACAAATTCTAGCTTTGTTTTAACATCTACAGGTTTAAATAGACAAAGTAGTGTTAGTGCAGCACCTTCTGCTGCTGAATATGGTGATCATATGATTACTAAAAATTTTAGATATGCAACTACATTCATTCAATCTAGTTCAATTTCTAAACTTAATGATAATGAAGACCAAAAAACTCAAATAACAGATCTTGTTTATACTAGTCCTAATAGTTGGGGTGAAACCAATTTATCTTTATTGTTTGATGAACAAATAGCTGAACAAGACGAATCTGATTTTGCTGGCCCAACAACACTTGCAATGGCTGTTGAAAAAAATGACTCATTAAAAACACGAATGGTAGTTGTTGGAGATTCTGATTTTGCATCTGATATTTATGTTTCACAAGCTCCAGGGAATATGGATTTTTTCTTAAATATAGTCAGTTGGTTAGCAGAAGAAGAAGATTTAATAGCAGTTCGTCCAAAAGAACCTGATAATCGAACTATTACATTATCTATGAAACAGCAAAATTTGATTTTGTTTTTTTTAATAATTCTTCTCCCTTTATTAACAGTTAGAATTGGTATTCATATCTATATGAAAAGGTCATAGTGAAACCATGAAAAGAATCTTTGTTTTATTATTTATTGCTATTTCTCTTGGATTATTTGTATTTATCTATGAAATAGAAGGAGATAAAAAAAGGGAACAGAAAAAGCAATATAATGAGTCATTATTTAAATTAAAAAATAATGATATAAAATTAGTTAGATTGAAAAATAATTCTCAAACAATACAATACGAAAAAAATGATAATTCATGGAATATCACGCAACCGATTAATTTGGAAGTTGATAAAAATATTATTGATTCACAGATTAGTGTGTTTTTGAATTCAAAAATAAAAAGAATCATCGGTCAAGTTGATGAAAACAAATTAAAAAATTATGGTTTGGGTTCATCAAACATCGAGCTTTACATTGAAACTTTTAATGGTTTGAAAATAAATTATGAAATTGGAAATGAATCTGCAACTAAAGGTGACTTGTTTGTGTTTGATAAAGATTCTAATTCTGTGATTTTGAGTTCGAATGAATTAAAAGTTCAAACTCAAAAAACATTATTTGAACTTAGAGATAAAAAAATCATTCATTTTGATAAATCAAATGTGAACCAAATATCAATAATTACTCAAGATGATAGTATAATTATTAAAAATCAAGATAAAATTAATCAATTATGGAAAATTACTAGTCATGACGTTAATGGTGATAATTCTCAAATAGATAATTATCTTTCTTCTTTAAATAGGTATACCGCGGTTGATTTTATTGACAATCCAGAAAAAAATGAAAAATCTTATTTAAAAAATTCACAGATTAGTATAGTATTAAATTTAGAACCTAATGGAAATAGCAAAACTTTAACAATTGGAGAAAGTAAAATTTCAAATTCAGATACTGTTCATTATGGTTTTGAATCTGGTAAGTCAAATATTTTTTTAATTTCAAACAATGATAAAAAATCTTTAATGAAAGATTCCTTTTATTTTCAAGACAAGAAACTAGTTGATTATGATGAAAATAATATTAATGAGATTAATATTATAGGGGCTTATCAATTATCTGTAATGAATGAAGATAGTTTAGGTTGGTATATTTCATCAGATTCAACAATCAAATTAGACAAAGTAGATATGAACAGACTTTTTTCTGCTATTAATGGAATTCAAGCAGTTGAATTAGTTAAAAGTAAAAATCAAGATTCATTTGGTATTAACGAACCTTTTATTGAGGTATTGTTCAACGATTCTGAAAATAATAAAAAAGGTTTTATAATTGGCAATTCTGATAATAATTTAAATCGATATGTAAAATCAAATGCTGCTAAAACAATATATAAAGCAACTAATAATTCTATAGAAAGACTAACCAATTTAATTAATGAGCTTAAAGGGGTAGAAAGTATAGAATAATTATAAGAACTATTGCACCAAAAGCGGAACATAATAAATTAACAAAATTGTTTGTGAAAAATTTTACTCCATAAATTAATTCAGAATTTTGATTACAATGAAATCCGATCTCATTGGTTTTTCCACAATTTTTACATATGTATTTTGCTTGTAATGTACTGCCAAGTATTGAGTCAAAATAACAAGATAAGAATCCTGAAATAGAAATTAAAATTAAAAGATATGCATTGTTAGTTGATAAGATAGAAGTAACAGTTGATCCAAAAATTCCTCCTATTGTTCCAATTAAAGTAATTCCACCTGATTCTCCTTTATTAATTTTTTTAAAATTTATACTATTCACAGGTTGTTTTTTTGATAATGAACCTATTTCAGTTGCCCAGGTATCTGAATTAACAGCTGAAATACTCGCTAGAAAAGAATGAAAAAACAACTCCATTGATGTGTAAAGCCAAATAACACTTAATAAAAGGGGGATAATACCATTACATAGAACTTGTTTTAAATCTCTGTTGGATTCTTTTTTTTTAATATTAAAAAGTTTTGAAGATATTTTTGATAGAAATGATGATGTTAAAAAGAAAATTGATATTGGTATTAAAAATTTCCATTTACCTATCGAAAATAAAATAATTCCAATTAAAAAAGCACCGACAGCACCATCTTTTTTTAATATTTGAATTTTTGAAAAAAAATAACAAAAAAGACCTAAAATAAAAATCCAAATTAATGTTTCAAAAATATAATTTTCTAAAATTATTTTATGAGCTAAATCAATTGAAATTGCAGAAAAAATTGGAATAGAAAAATTATCTGAACCCTTAATTGAAATTAGTTCTGAAAAAGTTGAAATTAAAGATACAAAAAATGAAAAGAATAATAAATTGGAAATTATGAATTGTTGATTTGAATCGTTTAAAAAAAGTTGTCCTAAACAAACTAAAATAAACGAGGTAACAGCCATTGCAATCGTTCCATTTATTGTTTTTTTATCTTTCCAAATGGTGAATTTTTTTGAATTCGGTAAAATATTTCCAATTAATGAAGCTGAAGTGTCACTTATTGTAAGAATTGCTAATGATAATTGAAAAACAAATGGTTTATCCCACCAAAAAACACATAGAATGAAATAAGATATTGGATAAAAAAAAGTACCATAGTTCTTATTTTTTGAAAAATGAATAGATTTAAAAAGATTAAATTCAATTAATATAAAATTAATTATTGTAAATAATATTGATAGTATTATTGGAATTAAGTTAGTATTAAATATAAAAGGAGAAAAAACTAATAATATACCCGTTGAAAAATGTACAAATTTCCTAGTAATAAAACTTTTTACACTAAAATAATTAAATAATATTTCACTTAAAAAAATAAAAAAACTTACAATTAGTAAAATATATAATCCTGAGAATGTGTCTTTTGATAAAAAAAAATCGTAATTCATTGAACTGAAAATAACATCAAAATCATCTAAAGAATAATAAATATTTTTTATTAATAATTAAGATAATCAGTATTATTTTGACATATGGATTTAATGTATTTTTTAGTTTTTGCTTTAGGTTTTTTTATTGGTTCATTAATTGTTTATTTAATTTCATATCAATTAAGGAACTCTTTTTCACACGACTCAGATATAGCTTTCAAAAAATTCCAAGATTTTGCATCTGAAAAATTAAATGATAAAATCGAAAAAGTAGATAATCGATTTGAAGATAAAAAGAAACTAATTGATAATAATCTAGATAAGGTTAATAAATCATTAAATGAATTAATGACACAATCGACACTTTTAAGAAATAAATTAGAAGATAGTCAAAAAGAAACAATTAACCTTAGAGAAACAACTGTTGATTTAAAAAATATTTTATCAAATTCACAATCAAGGGGTCAATGGGGTGAAAGAATGGCTAAAGATATTTTAAATATGATGGGATTGATTGAGAATATAAATTATACTTATCAAGACCCTGTTATAAGTGGAGAAAAACCAGATTTTACATTTAATTTACCTAAAGAAAAAAAATTAAATATGGATGTAAAGTTCCCTTTAACTCATTACGAGAAGTTTATTTCATCTAAAACTGATTTTGAAAAAGAAATTGAAAAAAAAGCATTTTTAAATGATGTTAAAAATCATGTTAATTCAGTTGGCAAAAAAGGATATATTAATTCTGAAACAGTCGATTATGTATTATTATTTATTCCCAATGAATCTATTTATTCATTTATTTTAGAAAATGAAAAGACTGTAAATATTCTTGAAATAGCTTTTAGCAAAAGAATAGTATTATGTTCTCCTATAACTCTTTATGCAGTTTTATCTTTGATAAGTCAAGCTATAAAAAGTTTTTCAGCCGAAAAAAATGCGTTAAAATTACAATTAATGGTTGAAGAATTTTATAAGCAATGGAGTCTTTATTCAGAATCTATGAATAAAATGGGTAGAGCTTTAAATTCAGCTAAAACTGAATATGAATCATTGTCTGGTGCTAGAACAAATAAGTTAGATGCATCATTAGAACAAATAAAAACAATTAACTTGATAAATAATGAAGAAAATTAAATTAAACGTAATTTTAAAGGAGTTTATATGAAAAGAAGAGATTTCGTAAAAACAGGAGCTTTAATAACATCACTACCTTTTTTAAATAATTTATTATTTTCAAAAAATATTATTCAAAATTCTTCGAAATTAAATTTTAATTTGAATTATGCTCCACATTTTGGAATGTTTAGACACCATGCTGGAGATGACTTAATAGATCAAATTCAATTTATGTATGATCATGGTTTTAAGGCAATTGAAGATAATGGAATGAAATCAAGATCAAAATCTATGCAAGAAAAAATTTCAAAAAAATTGCAAACTCTTGGTATGTCAATGGGGGTTTTTATTGGCAGTTCAATTGATTGGGAAAAACCAACATTAACAACTGGTATTAAAGAATTTCAAAATAAATTTTTAAATGATCTAAAAGAATCTATAGAAGTTGCTAAAAGAGTTAATGCAACTTGGATGACCATTGTTCCCGGAGTTATAGATTTAAAACAAGAAATTGATTATCAAACCGTAAATCTTATTGAAATCTTAAAAAAGGGATGCGAATTATTAGAGCCACATGGATTAATAATGGTTTTAGAACCATTAAATTGGTGGACAAATCATCCTGGTCAATTTCTAAAAAAAATTCCTCAAGCCTATAAGATTTGTAAAAGTGTTAATAGCCCTTCATGTAAAATTTTATTTGATATTTATCATCAACAAATATCGGAGGGAAATATTATACCAAATTTTGAAAAAAGTTGGAGCGAAATAGCTTACATTCAAATAGGAGATAACCCAGGAAGAAATGAACCAACAACTGGTGAAATTAATTACAAAAATATTTTTAAATATTTACATAATAAAGAATATAAAGGTATTTTGGGTATGGAACATGGAAATTCAATTAAAGGAAAAAAAGGAGAAAAGAAAATTATTGAAGCATATAGAGAAGTTGATAATTTTGCAATTTAAGATATTTTAAGCCTCTTAATCTTAGAAACTTTTGCATATGTTTCTTCTTTATTAATTGATTTTTTAATATCATTTCTTAGTAAAGATTTATTTAGTTTTTTTTCAATTTTAAAATAATGATCTGGTATTTTATTTTCATCTAATATTTCCAGTGGACCATCAGTCTCATAAATTGTATATTTATTTGAATCTGTTTTTAAAACTTTATTTCCATTATCTTCATTAAATCCTATTTTATTTACAGCAGTCATAATCAATTCTTTCATTTTATCTTTAGATTTATCTACACTTAAACGTTTTTTCTTTAATTTTTCTAGTTCTCTTTGATGAACTTCTATTGTACTATTAAGTTTACTTTCTTCAATATCTATTTGTGTTAAAAACCAATGAATTGAATCTGATTTTTTCATGATTTCATTAGTAATCAATTTTTCTTGTTCAATTAATACATTTTTAAAGTCATCTGGGCAATCATCTAATGACAATTGTTCGTGTGTTTCAATAAGAGCTTGAATTAATTCTACAGTTGAGGGCATAATTGTTTTCTCCAAATTAAATAAATTATCATTTACTCAAACTTAATTAAATTATTAAAATAGAAAAAATACGAATGTTAATAATTCCATTTAACTTTTTTAATTTAAATAACGTCTAATATATGAAAAGCAAACAAAACATCACCTTAAAATTAATTGATAAATTTAAAAATGGTGATGAAAAAGCTTTTGATGAAATAGTTAAATTACATTATGAGTCAATATTTAACTTATTATTAAGATTAGTTGGTAACAAATTAGATGCAGATGATTTATGTCAAGAAACATTTATTAGAGTCTATAAATATATTAAAAAATTTAAAGGAAAATCTCAATTTTCAACTTGGCTTTACAGAATTGCTTATAATGTTGCAAATACTTTTTTTCGAAAACAAAAAATTCAGCAATTCTTTTCATATGATATTAATGAAGAGACAATTATCTCAAACGATCCAATTGAAGATTATGAAATGAATCCAATATTGTTAAAGAATATTAACCTGTTACCAAAAAAACAAAAATCAATTCTTATATTTAGAATTGTAGAGGGTTTACCATATAAAGAAATCTCAAAAATAATGAATATATCAATCAACTCTGCTAAGGTAAATTATCATTATGCTATAGAAACTTTAAAAAAAAGGATAAATTAATCTAATGTCAATTGAAAATCAAATCAAGAATTTTAAAAATTTAAAAATAAACCAAAATGATGAAAAAAAATTCATTAATGATTTAAAGACTGAGATTAAAATTAGAAAAAAAAGAACTACCAAAAGAATTGTATTTTCTAGTTTATTTTTATTACCAATTTTTTCATATTTAATATTTTTGAGTTATTCTAATGATACATATTTTATTTCTGATGAATATAGTATTGAACAAAAAGAAGATTTTAATTTAGATCAACATAATATACATTTTGAATCTATTGATTATATAATTGATAACTCTGATTTGATTGTATCAGATTGTGTTTTATCTTGTGATTTAGTGAAAGAATATAATGCTTGTATAGTCAATTTTGCATTTGGAATTTAATCAAAAGGAATAAAGGAGCTAAATTTGAAATTATTTACTACAATCTTTTTATCTATTACAGTTTTATTTTCAAATCCAAAAAAAAATAATATCAAAAATATGAAAATTTGGCTTTTAACTGATAAATTATCATTAACAGAAGAGCAAGCACAAAAATTTTTCCCTATGTATAAAATTCATGAAGAAAATATAAACGAAAATAAACAATTAATAAAAAAATTATATGAAGAAATAAATAAACTTGATTCCAATTCAAAAAACGATTTTGAAGCCCTTAAATCAAATTTATTTAATTTAGAGAAAAAAAATTTAATTCTTAGACAAAATTTTATTTCTGATATGGAGTTAATTTTAGATTTGAAACAAAGAATAGAATTAATAAATTTTGATCAATGGTTTAAAGATGAACTAAAAAGAAAAGCAAGAAAAATGCATGAAAGAGAACATCTTGGTAATCACTCGAAAAACAATATTAATAATAGAAAACTAAAAAATTAAATTTATATTGAATTTAAAAAACATTTTTTTGTTAAATGTTATCTTCTTTTCAATAATTTTTTCCCAAGATAAAGCTTGGCAAAATAATGACATTAAAACTATTCCAAAAATTGGAATAGTTTCTGGTACTATTATTGATTCATTAACTTTACAACCCATTCCATATGCATCAATCTCAATAGTAAACACTAGAAATAATAATATTATTTCAGGTGCTATTTCAAAAGAAAATGGCGAATTTGAAGTGAAAGAAATTCCTCTTGGAAAACACTTGGTCGTTATTGAATATATTGGTTATGAAAAGAAAACTATTGGACCATTAGTTTTTTTACCATATGGTGAAAATAAAGTTTCACATCAATTTTCAGAAATTTTCTTGGTTCAAAAAATTTTAAATTTAGAAGAGATTACAATAGAAGCTGATAAACCTATTTTTATTCAAACAGCTGAAAAAAAAACATTTAATGTTGAAAATAATTCAATTTCTTCTGGGGGAAATGCTATTGATGTTTTGCGACAAATCCCTGAAGTAGAGGTTGATATGGATGATAACATAAGTTTAAGAGGAAATTCTCAAGTAAATATAATGATAGATGGAAAACCCTCTGCAATGTCAGGAGATATTAAAACTCTATTACAAAGTATTTCATCTAATAATATAGCTGATGTTGAGATTATGACTAACCCTGGAGCTAAATATGACCCCGAAGGTTTAGCGGGCATCATAAATATTAAATTAAAAGAAAATAAATTTGCTGGAATGAATGGAAATTTCAATTCAAGCGGAACATCTATAGGTGGAAAAAATTTTTCTTCTCAAATGAATTTAAGAAAAGAAAAATTTAATACTTTTCTTAATTTTGGAATAAGAGATGGCATTCGTCAATCTTCTGGTGATTCATATCGAGTATATGATTTTGTTCAATATCTTGATATTTTAGATCAAAACAACAATAATAATAGATCTAACAAATCATTTTTTTTAAAAACTGGATTTGAATATTTTATTAGTTCAAAGCAAAATATTGGAATTTCAATATCAAAAAATACTGGAAATTCATTGAAAAAAGAGGACATTAATTTTGTAAGGACTTATACTTTGCATCAAGAATATGATAGATTTTTAAATAATGAGGATAATTTTGATGGAAATGAATTTATTTTTCAATACGATAAGAATTTTATCAATCCTGAGCAAAAACTTGATGCTATCATTCAATTTTCCAATGGTTCAAGTGACAATAGGTTTGAATATTGGACTAATCCAATAATTGGTTTTGAAAATTTATTTGATTATTCTAACAAGATTGATCAATCATTAGATGAAAATATTAATAGTAGAAGTGATCTAAATATTAAAGCTGATTATGTACATCCTTTGAAGAATAAAGAAACTCTTGAAATTGGATTTGATTCAAAGTTTAGAAATTTTGATCAAAATGTTAATTCTTTTAACTATGATATAAGTACATCTTCTTTTTTAAATGATGATATATATTCAAATCATTTTATTTATGATGAAGAAATTATTTCAGCCTATGCTCAAATTTCTTCTAGTTCAAGAAAAGTTAATTTTAATATGGGCACAAGATTTGAAAACGTTTTAATGCAATCAAGATTAATCGATTCTAATGAATTAATTAAAAATCCATATAATAGTTTTTTCCCATCTTTTTCTTTTTCTTTTGGATCTCCACAAAAAATTCAATTTCAAGGAAGTTATTCTAAAAGAGTCAACCGACCTAGGAGTAGACAAATCAATCCGTTTGAAGATAGAGTTGATGAATATAATATTCGTAAGGGTAATCCTTATTTGAAACCAGAATATTCTGATTCTTATGAAATAAATATTGGAAGATATTCAAGGGGAATATCTTTTAATATAGGACCATATTATAGATATACTACTGAAAAGATATCTAGATTTAAATCGTTAAATGATGCTGGAATTTCCACTGCAACATTTGCTAATATAGATAAAGAGGTTTCAAAAGGTATATCATTAAATTTAAATTTTACAAATTTACTTGATAGAAAACTTAGATTAATTTTTTCTGGAAGTTTTTTTTGGGATGAGATTAATACTGATATATTTGGAAATGATGAATATGATAAAACATCACAGGGGCAAAGATTTAGAACAAACATTATGTTTAATTTAAATAAAACTACGGAATTCATGTTTTTTATGTTTTATATGCCAAAACGAGATATTGCGATTGGTAAAATGGGAAGCATGTCATGGTCAGCAGTATCAATTAAGAAAAAACTTTTATCTGAGAAATTAGATTTATCAGTTAAATATGGAGATCCATTTAATTTAACTGGATTTAATTTTGAAACTTATGGTGAAAATTGGTCTCAAATCAGTAGTAGAGATTTTAATTCTCAAATTCTCACCGTTACTTTAAATTATAAATTTGGAAAAATTGAAGATAGAAGTAGATATAATTCAAGAGGCAACAATGAGCAAAATCAAAATGATTTTGAGATATTTTAAAAAATGAAAAAAATTAATTCAATCTTAGAAAAATGGGATCCAATAATTGGTTTAGAAGTTCATGCTCAATTATCTACAAAAACCAAAATGTTTTGTGGATGCGTGAATAAATATGGAGATTTTCCAAACAAAAATACGTGTCCAACGTGTTTGGGTTTACCAGGTGCACTTCCTGTTGTTAATAAAACAGCAATTGATTATGCAATTAAACTTGGTTTATCTGTTGGAAGTAAAATAACTAAATTTTCAAGATTTGCCAGAAAAAATTATTTTTATCCAGATTTGACAAAAGGTTATCAAATTTCACAATATGATGAGCCAATATGTGAAGGAGGAAAAATTAATATTAGATATAATAATAAGATTAAATTTATTGAATTAACAAGAATTCATCTAGAAGAAGATGCTGGAAAATCTGTTCATTCAAATAATAATGTTTTTACAGAAGTCGATTTTAATAGATGTGGTGTACCTCTTGTTGAAATTGTTAGTGAACCTGTTATTAAATCCGGAGAGGAAGCAAAAAGTTATTTAACAAGACTTAAACAAATTTTAGAATATTTAGGTATATGTGATTGTAATCTTGAAAAAGGAAATTTGAGATGTGATGCCAATGTTTCTATAAGGCCAAAGGGTCAAAAAGAGTTTGGAACAAAAACTGAATTAAAAAATATGAATTCATTTAGAGGAGTTGAAAGAGGAATAAATAGTGAATTAGAGAGACAGGCTGAAATTTTAGATAATGGTGGTAAAATAAAGCAAGTTACTTTACTTTGGAATGAGGTTGATCAAATTGCAGAAGTAATGAGGTCAAAAGAAGATGCTCATGATTATAGATATTTTCCAGATCCTGATTTAGTTCCAATTTCACTTAAAGATAATGATATAAATAAAATAAAATCAAATTTAATTGAATTACCTTTTGATAAAGAGGAAAGATTTGTTGATGAATATAAAATACCATTGAAAGATGCTTTGATATTGACTTCTGATCCAAATCTTGCAAAATATTATGAAAATTCAATTTTTGAAGGTGCAAATCCAAAAGTTTCTGCAAATTGGATTATTGGAGAAATTTTAAGTATGGTTAATGAATTAGATTTAGAAATATCTAATTTCCCAATTTCACCGAAAAGGTTTTCTGGATTATTAGATTGCTTGAGAGATGAAATTGTAAATGCTTCAACTGCAAAAGAAATTTTAAGAAAAATGTTAAATAATAATTTAGATCCAAAAGAAATTGTTCAAAATGAAAATTTAGCACAGGTTTCTGATGAAAATCAATTAACTGATGTCGTTAAAAGTATTATTAAAAAATATCCTATAGAAGTAGAAAAATATAAATCTGGTAAAAAAGCCTTATTTGGATTTTTTATGGGCAAAGTGATGGAAAATTTAAAAGGTAAATCAAATCCAAAAATATTAAAAAATGTTTTAACAGAAATTTTAGACAATTAATATTAAGGAACTTTTTTAAAATATTTTAGTTTATGTTATATGTTATATTTAGATCTCTACAAATTATTGCTTTGATTATAGTAATTTCTGGTTTGTACGTTGGTGTTCGCGACAGAAATTTAATTTTAGAAGTTCAAGCGTTAAGTTCGGGAGCAATTATATTTTATATTGCTAACTGGGCAAACCAAAAATTTGTTAACAAAAAATAAATATTTAGGAGAATATTATGGCGATATGGGAAGATTTAAAAAAATACGGAAATGTTGCTGCTGAAAAAGCTGAAGAGCTTGGTAAAATTGCCGCTTCAAAAACAGAAGAATTAACAAAAATTGGAAAAATTAAATTGGAAATTTTGCAATTGGAAAAAGATTTACAAGATTGTTTTACAGACTTAGGAAGTTATGTTTTCAACTCAACTGAAAAAGAGAATGTTTCTAATTTTTCGGGAAGCGATAAATTTTTTAAATTGATAGGAAATGTTAAAGATTTAAAAAATAATATTATAGATAAAGAAAATTTAATAAACAATATTCAAGAAGAAACGAATAAGGAAAATTAATTGATAAATAGAAATACAAATACCTTAGGTAAATCTCTTACATTATATTTTAGTGAAATTGAAAAAACAAAACCACTTGACCCATCAGAAGAAATTAGACTAACTAAATTAGTTAAGCAAGGAGATAGAAATGCTTTAAATAAAATTATTGAATCTAATTTAAAGTTTGTTGTTTCAGTTGCCAATAAATATAGAGTGACTGGAATTCCATTAGAAGATTTAATTAATGAAGGAAATATAGGTCTTGTTAAATCAGCTTTTCGTTTTGACGAAACAAGAGGTTTTAAATTTATATCATATGCTGTTTGGTGGATTAGACAATCAATTCTTCAATTCATTGCCGATCAAGGAAGAGTTGTTAGATTGCCAGCTAATATTGCAAATAGTATGACAAAAATGAAAAAAAATTCTGAAAAATTAGAGAGTTCACTGGAAAGACTTCCCACAATGGATGAAATTGCCGAGTTGATGGAAATCTCTGAAAAAGAAGCTGATAAATTGATTCAATTTAATGCAAGAAGTTTATCTACAGATTATCCTCTTGATAATGATGAAAAAATGTCGATGAAAGATTTGCTTCAATCTGAAGATGCAAGTCCAGATTTAGAACTTATGGAAGATTCCCTCAACAAAGAAATTAAAACAATTTTAAAAACTATACCTAATAGAGAAGCTTATATTTTAGAAAAATATTTTGGAATTAATTTAGATAGACCATTTACATTGGAAGAAATTGGTGATGAATTAAGCTTAACCCGAGAAAGAATTAGGCAGCTCAAAGAAAGAGCAATTAAAAGATTAAAAACAGCTAAAAAGTCTAAATCTCTAAGGTTGTTTTTAGATTAAATTATCTTGCATTTTTAAGCTTAAATTCTAAATTTTATGGTATTAGATTTAATACTATGAAATTGTTTGCAAATACCTTTAAAAAAATAAAAAGCCTACGTTTTCTAATCATCTCTGATGATAATGATGTATATGTTAACCAATGGTCAATATCAGGTAAAAAATTAATTTTTTTATCATCAATTATTTCATTTCTGTTAATAATTTTATTTTTTGTTTCTGCTGACTTTTTAACAAAATATTTATACAAAGAAAAATTAAATAACTTAAAAAGTAAAAGTAGTTCCATGTTAACTTTGATTATTGAACTTCAGTCAACAATAAATCAAATGAATCAGGATATAGAAGATATTGGAGAAAAAGATAAAGCTTTAAGAACATATGCTAATTTACCAAAAATTGATAAGGATGTTAGAAAAGTTGGTATTGGGGGTTCTAAAACTAATTTTTCTAAAGACTTTGAAGATCTCATTCCTGGCGTCAATTTAAAATTATCTAATATTGAAATGAATATTGATGAACTTCAACGAAAAATTAGATTTGAAAAAGAAAGTTATAATATTATATATAATACTATAAAAAATAATTCTCAGAAATTATCCTCAATCCCATCAATAAGACCAGTTGATGGAGGTTATATTAATTCAGGACTTGGCTATAGGAAAGATCCTTTTACTGGAGAAAAAAGATTTCATCATGGTTTAGATATTTCAGCTAGTAGAGGCACAGCTATTTATGCAACAGCCAATGGAAAAGTTGTTTCAGCTGGTAAATTAGGAAATTACGGAAATACAATTAAAATAAAACATGGTTATGGTTATGATACATTTTATGGTCATTTACATAAAATTTTCGTTAAAAGAGGTCAAGATGTAAAGCGTGGTGAACTAATAGGTGAAGTTGGAAATACAGGGAGGTCAACAGCAAGTCATCTACATTATGAAGTTCATTATTTTGGTACTCCACAAGATCCCGAACATTATTTTTTATCAAGAAATATGCGCTAACTAAAACTTGTATTTTTTCCTATGAAAAATTATTACTTAATCTTATCAAATAAACTTAACTTTATTTAAAATCAATTTTATGCAAAACAAAAAATATTATATAGAAACTTACGGTTGTCAAATGAATGTAGCAGATTCTGAACTCGTTGCTGGGTTATTAGAAAAAAACGGATACACCAAAACTAATTTAGATTTAGAAGCAAATATAATATTTTTAAATACTTGTGCTATAAGAGAGCATGCAGAGGACAAAATTCATTCTAGACTAGGAAGATTAAACAAATTAAAAAAAAATAAGCCAGAAACTATTATTGGTATCTTAGGTTGCATGGCTCAAAATGTAAAAGATGATATACTTGAAAATAAACCATATGTTGATTTTGTTTTAGGTCCAGATTCATATAAAAGAATTCCTGATTTATTAAAACGTCAATTAATACAAGAAGAATCAATTGTTGATACAAGGTTATCAAAATTTGAAGTTTATGAAAATCTATTTCCTTCAAGGAATAATGGAGTAAATGCATGGGTCTCTATCATGCGCGGGTGTGATAAATTTTGTACATTTTGCATTGTTCCCTTTACTAGAGGAAGAGAGAGAAGTAGATCATTACAAAGTATAATTGATGAGGTGAAAAAAGCCGTTGATATGGGGTTCATTGAAGTAACTCTCTTGGGCCAAAATGTTAATTCATACAATCATAATAATGTTAAATTTCCAAAATTAATTGATTCAGTTGCAAATATATCTGGATTACAAAGAATTAGATTTACTTCACCCCATCCGCAAGATATTGATGATGAACTTTTATTTGTAATGAGAGATAATCATAATATTTGCAATTCCGTTCATTTACCTTTACAAGCAGGATCAAATAAAATTTTAAAAAAAATGAATAGAACATATACAAAAGAAAAATTTATGATTTTATCTGATAAAATTAGAAATATTTTATCAAACTCTTCAATAACAACTGATATAATTGCTGGCTTTCCAGGTGAGACTGAAAAAGATTTTAACGAAACATTAGATGTAATGAATTATGTTAAATTTGATTCAGCATTTACTTTTAAATATTCATCAAGGCCTGGTACAAAAGCTTCAGAGTTTGATAACCATATTGATGAGAGAATCAGACAATTAAGATTAGCTAAATTGGTAGAATT
>MDTE01002970.1_pt1 | contig 24556 bp, 25 predicted proteins | sample 811231 | NCBI WGS metagenome assembly MDTE01 (sample SAMN05326651, study PRJNA326480) | marine metagenome | isolation source: seawater | place: Indian Ocean: Red Sea | collected 2010 | reverse complement strand
TATTATTTATGAATCTCATTTTGATATTTTTTCATAATTCTATTAGGTGTTTTTTTAAGAGTTGAAAGCACCGGTCTTGAAAACCGGCAAAGGGGCAACTCTTTCCTGGGTTCGAATCCCAGTCCTTCCGCCACAATTATTCTGAAATTATAATTCTAGTATTAGGCCCAATAGAAACTGTTACATTTGAGCCAATTGGAATTTGCTCTTCACCAGATTGCACTATAGAGATATCTTCATCGCTATCATTAATATCTACTACATATTGGAAACCATTATGATCTCCTAATCTAGATGCTACAGCATTCCCTATAATAGCTCCACCTATTGCTCCAACTACAGCAACAGTATCTCTGCATTCATCATCGAAAATTCCTTCACCACAACCAATAACAGCGCCTAGTAAACCACCTGTAATAGCACCTAGGCCATCATCCTCACCTTTAATTTTAACAGGTTCTGCCGAAATTAAAGTTCCGTATTTAACTGTATTTATTCTTTGAGTATCTGATTTGTTGACACCATCTATCATGTTATTACATGCAAGAAAAAAAACAGAGGAGAAAATAAATAATTTTTTAATTAGGCCTATCATATTCTACAAACTTCTTTAGAGAATTCGTTAAGAAATTCTCATAATTATCAATATCATACTTAATATCTTCAACGATATCTAGACATTTTGGATCTAATATAAAATCGTAAGAAGGCTCAAAAAAGAAAGGGATAGAAATTCTCTCTTCTTGATTAAATAAAACTCTATGGTTTGTAGCTTTCATCCTACCATTAGTTAAATATTCCAAAGCTAAGCCTGTATTGATAACAAATGCCTCTGGGTTATGAGGAACATCATGCCACTCTAGTGAATGTCTATTTTGAACTTGAAGACCACCTTTTTTATCTTGATATAAAATTGTCATAATTCCACTGTCTACATGGGTCTCGCATCCTAATGCAACTCCGTCTTGAGATGAAATTTCAACTGGCTTGTCTTGCTTTGGATAATAATTAAATCGAAGAGTTGATAAAGTTTTTGGTCTAACGAACGCTTCGTTAGCCAAAGAAATATTATTCGAATAGGCACTTATAATCGTTTCAAAAATTTTTATTCCCAAATCATGAATTGAGTTAAAATAATCATTTATAGTTACTTGCCATAAAGGATCTAAATAGGTCATATCATGATTTACTTCAAATTTTTCTTTTTTTAATAAATCAGACATATCTTTAGTTAATTTAGGATCACCAATATCAAGACCCTCTTTACCATTTACAGAACTTGGAAAGTATCCTCGATAAACAGTATCTGTGTTAGAATTCCACTTTTTAGGAGCAATTTTTAATTTATCTTTTTCAGGTAAATAGAAAAATTTTCTACAGGTGTTTAATAAATTTTCTATTTTTAAAAGAGGTATCCCATGATTAGTCACAGTAAAAAAACCTATATCCTCAGAAGCTTTTTTTATTTGACTAGCTACATCTTTAGAGTCATTGCCATTGATGATTGATGATAAATCAATATTGGGAATATAATCTCTATTCAGCATCACCTATCTTTATGTAAAGTTTTTTAATATATTTTTGTTTTCTTTTGATGGGAAGTTCAAAAAACTCATCTACTGATATTGGTTGACCAATATTTTTTTGATTATCAGTGAGTTCTTCTAAAATAGAACGATAATAGTTAGCCCATTCTGCGTTTGTTTTAGGAAGCTGTTGATCAATATTTTCCATTTTTACAATCCTAACTTTTTATAAAATAAATTAATACTATAAAAAAGATCTTCTTTTTCGATATTTTTAAATTGGATAGTATTTAATCCTTTCATTTTAATAAAACTATCTTTAACCATATTAATTAATGTATTAGAAAGATCGTCACTAACTTCTTTGAAAGAAATATCAATTAATTTCCTTTGTATATTTATTTTAATGACCCCAAAATTGATAGATTTAATTTTTACATACAATAGATTAATTAAATTTGTAACTTCCTGGGGATAATTTCCATATCGATCATGGATTTCATAAATAATATTTTTTATTTCTTGTGAAGATTTAGCATTTGTTAGTTTTCTATAAATAATTAATCTTGAAATATCATCAGATATATATTTTTTGGGAATGTAATATTCAAAATGAGCATTAAATTCAAAGTCTTCATAACTCTCTTCATCTAGAGAGACATCATTTTTTTGTTTTTCTACCTCTTCTCTTAGCATACTCTGATATAACTCAATTCCTATATCCTTAACGTGACCACTTTGCTCATCTCCTAATAAATTACCCGCTCCTCTTATTTCCAAATCTTCATTGGCTAACTGAAAATTTGAACCTAAATTCTCGTAATTAGCTAATACTTGAAGTTTTTTTAAAGCAGTTTTATTAATTAATTTTTCTGAGTCGTGAAAAAGGTAAGCATAGGCTCTTCTCTCAGATCTGCCTACTCTACCCCTCAATTGATAAAGTTGAGATAGACCAAATAAATTAGAGTTAAATATTATTAGAGTATTTGCATTTTTAATATCAATACCAGATTCAATTATGTTTGTGGAAATAAGACATTGTATATCTCCATTGGTAAAAGAAAGAAAAACTTCCTCTATTTCTTTTTCTTTCATTTTGCTATGACCAATAGCATAACTAATATCAAGTTTTAGTTTTTTTAATTCATTTTCAACAAAAGGAATATGGCTAATTCTAGGAACTACTATGAATATTTGGCCATTTCTAGAAATTTCGTTTTTTATTGCACTTAAGAAAGACACAGATTCATATTTTTGAACATATGTCCTAATACTAATTCTATTTGATGGCGGCGTTCCTATAACGCTTAAATCTTTTAATCCTAATAAAGACATTTGTAATGTTCTTGGTATAGGAGTAGCAGAAAGAGAAAATAAATGAATATTAGGATATTTATTAATAAGGTATTCTTTTTGGTCTACACCAAACTTTTGTTCTTCATCAATTATAAGTGTGCCTAAATTATTAAATTCTATATCCTTTTTAAAAAGACTATGGGTTGCAATTAATATTTGAACATCTCCAGATTTTAATTGTTCTATAATAATATTTTTTTCATTAATGTTGGAAAATCGAGATAAAGTAGCAACATTAACATTAAAAATTTTAAACCTTTCTCTGAAGGTTCTAGTATGTTGTAAAGCTAATAAGGTTGTAGGAACTACAATTACAAATTGAAAACCTGACAAATAAGTTGCACAAGCAATTCTCAATGCTACTTCAGTTTTACCAAATCCAACATCTCCACATATGAGTCTATTTGATGGTTTATCTGATTGGATATCATCTAGAGAGGTATTAATTGCATTTAACTGATCTTCAGTTTCTATATATCCAAATTGTTTATTAAATCTTTCTAAGTCAGAATAATTAAATTCAAATTTTTTTAGCGTTATAGATTGTCTCTTAGCAGCATTTTTTAATAATTTATTTGCTAAAAATCGTATTCTTTTTTTGACAGAATTTTTTCTTAAGCCCCAGTCTCCACTTCCTAATTTATCTAAAACAAGGCCACTATCATCAAAACCATATCTTGAAATTAAATTTAAATTCTCAATTGGAAGAAGTAATTTATCATTGCCTCGATATATCAATCGAACAAATTCACGTTTACGATGAGTAATATCTAATCTATCAATCGATAAAAATCTTCCTATGCCATGTTTTTGATGAACTACTGCATCTCCTAAAGTTAAATCATTGAAATTTAATACATGTTCTGTGAATGAACCCTTTGGTATTATATGATGAGCATTAATGTGCACAAATTGATTTAATGAAATATTTCTTGAAATAATTGTATCCAAAAAATGAATATTATTTCCAAATGTAGAGTCATTTTTTGTTTTTTCTAGATATTCTTTCTTATAATTAGAAAAATTTGGTCCCTCATGGATAAAAACTTTATTTTTTAATTTAGATAAACTATCAAGTGAAGTAACTTTATCTTTTGTAGCCGAAGAAAGATATGTAGATTTAATATTATCAAAACTTAATTTCTTTAAATCACTTTCAATTAAATAATAATCTTCAAAAGGAGATTGAATATTTGACTGTTCATATATTGATTTAAAAAAATTTATTCTTTCACGTAAAATTAGGTCACTTTTATTATATGAGTAAAATTTAAATTCATTAAAAAAATCAATAGAATTTATACTTGCATTATTGGTTTCAATTTTTTCTAAAAAAGGATTTACAATACATATTTTTTTTATATCTGATTTATACGTTAGCTGTGTTTGTGGATTAAATTCTTTGATTGATTCAACTGTATCATCAAAAAATGATATTCTGTATGGGTTATGATGATGATTATAGATATCTAAGATATCGCCTCTTAAAGAAAACTCTAATTTATTATATACATTTGGATTGCTTGTATGACCAAATGCAATTAAATCCTTTAATAAAATATTAATGTCAAATTGTTTATTAATTTCTATATTGAAGAAATGGTTTATGTCATTATTAATTTCAAATAGTTTTAAGAAACCATTACAAGTTAATATAATTAAATCTTGGTCTTTTATGGAAATAAATTTGAAAGATCTATCTAAACGTATATCAGCAGATGATAATTCCTCACTAAAAGGTAGTGAGTCATGTGCAGGCAAATAAGTAATTCTAAGTGACGATAATTGAACACTCAAAATATTATACAGATCTATTGCGTTTTTATCATCTTCGCAAACAATAAGAGAATTTTTTTCAAACATTAATTAATATAAAAACTAAAGAGATAATTCTATAATTTTACTATATTTTTCTTTATCAATTTCTGGAACTTCATTAAAAAATAAATCAAATATGTATTGTGTTTCATTATTTAGCAAATCCTCTAATAAAGATATTAATTCTTTGTCCTCACTTTGTTTAATTCTTTCATATATTTTAACAAAAGTAACATCTAGTTCTTTAATACCTAATGTTTGACATCGATATTTTATTTTTTTTAATCTATCTTTAAGTAATAACATGAGTGACAGTGAATTTACCTCCTTATATCAAAATGTAGACAAACTTAAAGGTGTTGGTCCAAAAAAAGCATCATATTTTAGAAATTTAGGTATTAAAATAGTTTTGGATGCCTTTTATTTACTTCCCTATAGAGTCATAGACAGAACTAAAGATATAAATTTTAAAACACTTGAAAAAGGACAAATAATCACGACAGTAGTTAAAGTTAAAAAACATCATTATCCTTTTAATTCAAAGCTGCCCTATGTGATCGAATGTCAAAAAGACTCTTATACAATTAATATTATTTATTTTTCAATTAAGGGAAATTTTTTAAGAAAGAAATACCCAGAAAACAAAGAATTCATAATCAGTGGAAAAATCTCTTTTTATAAAAGCAATCTTAGCATAGCTCATCCTGATTATATTGAAGAAGTTGAAAATGAAAGTGAATTAAGAAAATTAGAAAATGTATATCCTTTAACTAGGGGGATATTATTAAAAGATATTAAAAATATTTTAAGATATGGAGATAAAAATTTATGTGCTTTTGATGAATGGCTGAATAGTCAGATAATCAAAAAATATAACTTGAAAGATTTTACTAGATCTCTAAAAGCTATTCACTTTCCTAAAAATTATGAAGATATAGAAAATAAGGAATTATTCAGAAAAAGGTTAGCTGTTGATGAGCTTGTATCAAATTATTTTGCAATTAGATATTTAAAAGAGAAAACAAAAAAAAAAGAAGTATCTTTAGGTCTAGACTTTAAAGATCAATTATCAATTGTTCAAAATTTACCATTTGAATTAACTAGTAAACAAAAGAAAGCAGTTAGGGATATAAATGAATTAAATAATTCAACCTACAGAGAGTCAATTTTACTTCAAGGAGATGTAGGTTCTGGAAAAACAATAGTTGCTTTTTTAACTGCAATACCTTTCATTTCTAAAAATTTACAAGTTGCCTATATGGCTCCTACAGAAATATTAGCACAACAAATTTATTATAACGTGAATAATTTACTTCCTTTAGATAATTTAAAATCGGTCTTACTAACTAGTAATGTTAAAGACAAATCTGAACTCTATTCAAAGATTAAAAAAAATAAATTTAATTTTATTGTTGGAACACATGCTATTTTTCAGGAGAAGTTGGAATTTAATAATTTATCCTATGTTATAATAGATGAGCAACACCGATTTGGAGTAGAACAAAGACTTTCTCTAGCTGAAAAGGGTATTAACACTAATATATTATTAATGTCTGCTACTCCGATACCAAGAACTTTAGCTTTAGCTCATTACGGTGAGATTGAACAAATAATAATAAATGAAAGACCAGCTTTTCAAAAACCAATTATCACTAAGGTTTCTAATAGTAAAAAAATAGCAGATTTATCAATATATCTTAAGAAAAATATGAATTCTAAAAATCAAGCATACTGGATATGCCCACTTGTAGAAGCTTCGGAAAAGCAAAAATATAAAGATGTAGAAACTAGATTTGAGTCTTTAAAAAAAATATTTGGGAAAGATGTAGGAATTCTTCATGGTAAAATGAAAGCAGATGAAAAAGAAAAAATTATTAATGGATTTAAAGAGGGATTAATCAAAATTTTAGTAGCCACAACAGTTGTAGAGGTCGGAATAGATAATAAGAATGCTAATATGATTGTTATAGAAAATGCAGAAAAATTTGGGTTATCACAATTACATCAATTAAGAGGCAGAGTTGGTCGTGGATCAAAGCAAGGTTATTGTTTTACAATTTATGGAGATGAAATTACTGATATCTCTAGAGAAAGATTAAAAATTTTTAAAAAGAATATTGATGGATTCAAATTAGCTGAAAAAGACTTAGAAATAAGAGGTACAGGAGATATTTTAGGATACAGACAAAGCGGAGATTCTTTATTTAAATTTGTAAATGTTTACCAAGATCAAGAATTGATTATAGACTCTTTAAATTATGTAAAAGAAATTATCTCAAATAAAAAGTATGAAAATGATGATTTTAAAAGAAATATATACAAACTCTTATTATTTTTTAAACAACAAGAAGCGATAAAATTACTTTTTAGTTAATTTCTTCTTTTTTTTAGGTAACGCTTTTTTAATCACCGGAACGTTAGGAGTAACTAAGCCAGCTGAAATAATATATTTAATTGCTTGATCAACAGACATAGATAATTTTGTGCACTTTGTAACTGGCACAAACATTAAAAAACCAGTGGTAGGATTTGGCGTTGATGGCATAAAAACATTGATCATTTTTTTATTTTTTCTTTTAGATATCTCACCTTTTGTTTCACTTGTAAGAAATCCAATTGCGTACATATCTTTTTGAGGGTATTCAATAAGAACTACCTCTTTAAAAGCATTAGATTGAGTGGTGGCAAAAGTATCAATAATTTGCTTCACAGTGCCATAAATAGAATTCAAACCAGGTATCTTAGATAATATTCCATCAACTATTTTATGATAAAATCTTCCAAAAAAACTACCAGCGATAGCTCCTAAAATTGTAAAGAAAAGAAATGCTACAATTAAACCAACACCTGGTATTTCAGAAGGAATACCAAATTGATTTAAAGGGATAAATGGTCGGAAAATTCTATCAGCAAGTCCTACAACTACCCAAGCTACATACAAAGATAATCCTAAAGGTGCTACAATTAAAATACCACTTATAAAATAATTTTGTATTTTTTTCATATATTGAGTTTAGGTATTTATTTTATCTTCAAATGTAAAGTTTTTTTCACCATTGATTTCAAAAGAGACTTTTATAATAATATCTTTTAAATCGGGGTTATTTTGAATAAATTTATGTAGCTGTTGTTGAGAATTTATTCCCAATCTTTTAAGGAATTTCCTAACTTCTAATTGAGTATCATCATTCATATCTGAAATATAAGGTTTTTTTTTATTATTTGAAGTTAAAATACATTTATTAATATTAAAAATTATAAATAATAGATACTATTGTCTTAAGCTCTAAAATTGTAGTGGAAATACCTATAACTACTACTAATCTTGATAAAAAAGACCAAGCTTTATTTCCTTTGTAATGTTGAGAGCTTCTCCACACTCCTAAACAAGATGTAAAGTAATAAATTAAATTTATGACCAAATACAATGAAAAAGAATATATGAATTTTTGTATTTGAATTTTAGTAATTAAAAGAAGAGGAGCTGAAATTAAGAAATTACCTAGAACATAATAAACCCAATAGCTTTTATATAAGGGCAATTGCCCCCTAAATAATTTAATCAAATTATTTTCTAATTTAGAAATATTATTCATTTAATAATATAAAATACTCATTTATGAATATAATAGATTATAGTTTTAAAAAAAGATCTTATTTTTGAATTAATCATTAATCTATAATTTCTAAATTTTTTAAATAAAGTTTTGCATTAAATTTTTTAGATAAAATATCATATTGAACAGGAATATTGATATCTTGAATCTTAGAGTAGTATATATGTATTTCATTCAAATTATTTTTTTTATTTTTTTTATGAAGTCCTTTAAAAAAAGGAAAAATTAATTTCATATGATTAGTTACACCATAATGCATTGTAGGATTATTTTCTTTAAAAATAATATTTGGTTGATCCTCTTTCTTTAATTTGTAAATATTTAAACCATCATAAATAATACGATCTGAATTTAGATTAAAAAGAAAATATTGAGTTAATTGAGAGATAGGATCGGTGAAATATTGATTTTCATTTAAAATTTCATTATATAAATTTTTTTGTTCTAATGATAATTCTTTAGAAATTTCATAATTTAAAATTTCTCCATTTTGTTTAAATTCGATATTATAAAAAACATCTTGACGAGAACTTTTTGTTTTACTTTGATATAGAATTGGTCTTAAATAATTATTTTCAATAATACCTTCTATAGCAGTTAAAGACTCATATTTATATATTTTGTCAGTAATGCCGTAACTTTTAATCAAAAAATGAATTTTATAATTATTACTATTTAAAGATATATCCCAAAATATGTCAGCTAAATGGATTGAATTCCAATCAATCTCAAACTGTAGATTAATTTCTTTAGAGTGAAGGGAATATGAATATAGTAATATAATAAAGATGAATAATATGCGCATTAATAAAGTTAATTTTAAAGATAAAACAATAAATGATTATAATGTAATTATTGATGTAAGAACACCTCTCGAATTTAAAGAGGATCACATACCAAATTCTTTAAATTTTCCAGTACTTAATAATAATCAAAGACATGAAATAGGCTTAAAATATAAAGAAAATTCATTTTTAGCAAAAAAGATAGGAGCTCAATTAATAAGTAATAATATTTCTAAAATCATATCAAAAATAAATTTTGAAAAAAAAGATAAAGTTTTAATCTATTGTTGGAGAGGAGGTTTAAGATCATTAAGTTTATATCTCGTATTGAAACAAATTGGATATGATGTGACTCTTTTAAATGGTGGATATAAGTCATATAGAAAGTATGTTGTCAATTTCCTAGAAAAAATTGCACCAAAATATGATTTTAATCAAATAATGGGTATTACAGGAGTTGGAAAGACATTATTTTTAAAAGAATTATCAAAAAAATATCAAGTTATTGATTTTGAGGGATTAGCTAAGCACAAAGGATCAATTTTAGGAAATATACCAAAAAAAAAAACAACCATCTCAAAAGTTTTTTGAAACATTAATATTTGATAAAATTAGATTATTTAAGAAAAAAAAGAAAATATGGGTAGAAGCAGAAAGTATTAAAGTTGGTAAACTTAATATTCCAAGCCTGATTTGGAAGGCAATGCCTCTTGGGAGAAATATTAAACTTAGTTCAAGCTTAAATGAAAGAGTAAAATATATTTTAAAAGATTATAAATATTTTACTTCAGATCCTGATTTAATGAATGATGCTATCAGAGTGTTAAAAAAAATAATACCTAGAGAGGACTTCATAAATATTGAAAAATCTTTAATCAAAAAAGAGTATCATAGTTTTGTAAAAGCATTAATTATTTATCATTATGATAAAGCATACAAAAAAACAAGAGCAGAAAAGGAAAGCAAAATATATGCTGAGATAATCCTTAAAAAGATTGATATAAAGAATATAAAAGAAGCTATTGTTTTAAATAATCATTTTTAAAATGATTGAATAAAGGAGGTCTTTTTAATTGTTTATTATTAAAGTAAACACCTCTCCCACTATCAACATATCCAATTTTACATATTTGAATACCTCTTAATTTTAATAAATTACGAATTCTGTTAGTTAAATTATTTTTATTCATTGTAAAAATAGGAGAATATTCCTCACCAGAACCTAATATTAATTTAAGATATTTTTCCTTATTATCTTGAAATAATTTCATTAAAGATGGATTAACATCAAATAAATTATCAATAATAAATTTCTTTTTAGAATTTGAAGACAAAGTTTGCAGGGAGTCAAATAAACTATCAGAAATATCCATACACGAATTTATTTTGATTTTCTTAAAAATATCAGAGTAATTATAATAGCGAGGCTCTAAAAACTGCTTTTGTGATTTAATTTTAATACTTTTTGGGAGTTTCATATTTTCGTAAAGATTTAAATACCCTATTTTAGAAAAACCTAAGTTTTGAAAAACAAAAATAGAGTCTCCTATTTTAGTTTTGAAACGACTAAGTATTTTTTTTTTTTCTAGTGAACTACTGATAATAGTCATTGATAAAAAAAATTTTTTTGATGAAGTTGTATCGCCTCCTAAAATTTCAATATTAAATTTGTTACAAATATTCTTAATATAATTTGATATCAGTTTTGCTTTTTTAAATTTATTTTTTGGAAAGCTTATATTTATTAAAGCATACTTCGGAGTACCACCACAAGATTGAATATCACTTATATTTGATACTAGAAATTTATGTGATATTTGCCTTGTGGTAGATTTAATAAAATCAAAATGTATATTTTCAATAAAACTATCGGTGGATATAAGTTGTTTAGTTTTACTTAAGTAAGCACAATCATCGCCTATATATTTACTGTTTTTAGAGAAGATTTTAATAATTTCATTTTCAATATTCATAATAAAATAGATATTAAAAATTACCTTTTTCTAACTCATCTTCATATTCGGAAGCACTAAGAGATATAAATTTTTTTTGTTTCTTATTCAAAATTTTTAAAGTGTTTTGAATAGCAATCCTATAGGTTGTTAATTCATCAATAATTTGTCTTTCACTTGTGTTACGCATCATTTGACTTAAAGCTTGATTTAAGCTAATAAGTCTTGCCTCTAAGGTATTATTTTCCATTCAAATAATATAATTATCTAATAAGTAAAATAAATAATAACTATGAATGAATTTTTTTTCTAACCAAAGGAAAAGCATCTCGCTTTTTAGTTAAAACAAGTTGGAAAACTACATTATCACCTATACTAAAGGATAATTCACTTAAATTTAAATAAGCTTCCCACATTCTAATAAATCTTTGATCGTATATTTTAAGGACTTCTTTTTCCTCTTTTTTAAAATTTTTATACCAATGAGCAAGAGTTTTTGCATAGTGTAATCTTAAAACTTCAATATCAGCAACAATTAACCCTGACTTTTCAACAGCAGGCATAATTTCAGATAAAGTAGGTATGTAGCCACCTGGGAAAATATATTTTCTTATAAATGCAGCTGTAATTTTTGGAGTTCTAAGATTTCCTATTGTATGAACTACAGCTATACCATCATGATCTAGCAACTCATAAATCTTTTTAAAATAAGTATTATAAAAGGGCTTTCCTACGTGTTCAAACATCCCAACCGAAACAATCTTATTAAATATGTTATTCTCATTCCTATAATCTTGTAGAGAGTATTCAAGTTTAGATTTATTTTTGGAATTAGTTTTGTGTACTTCGCAATATTTAATTTGCTCTTCTGATAAAGAAATTCCTTTAATTGAGCATTGATAATTATCAACCATATAACGGCTTAAAGATCCCCAACCACAACCTATATCTAAAACTTTATCATTTTTGGATAAACATAATTTATCTGAAAGACGATTCATTTTATTTAATTGAGCCTGGGTTAAAGAGTCATCCTCTTTTTCAAAATAAGCACAAGAATATTGTCGAGTTTTATCTAAAAATAAATCATATAATTTATCTGATAAGTCATAATGAGAGGCAACATTATCTTTTGATTTTTTTGAAAAATTTAATTGTAAAAAAGGATTTAATAATAAAAAAAATTTAAAAAATAAAGTTTGAGAAATTTTTTCGAGATATAAATTATAATTATTTAGAATTAATTCTGAAAATTCATAAAAAGTAGAGTTTGGTAACTCATAATCTTCATCCATGTAACCTTCAGCTAATACTAATGAAGGAGCATAAAATAATTTTTTTAAAAACCTTTCATTATTGATTTTTAAAATTAAAGGGTCGGTATTATTATCAATTAAATGATCTTTATTTTTAAATTGAAGTAAAATGGATTTTGTTTTTATTAATTTTTTTAAAAGGAACTTTAAAATACTGAGAGTCATAGTATCTTTTTAAATGATTACTCTATTTTCACCATCACATGTCTAATATTAGTATAATCCTCTAATGCATAAGGAGATAAGTCTTTACCATAACCTGATGATTTAACACCCCCATGTGGCATCTCTGATGTCAACATAAAGTGAGTATTTACCCAAGTGCAGCCATACTGAAGTCTAGAAGCTGTATTCATACCTCTAGTTAAATCATTAGTCCAAACTGAGGATGCAAGACCATATTTAGAGTCATTTGCCCAATTTACAGCATCATCAATATTTGAAAAGGGTGTTACTGAGACAACTGGACCAAATACTTCTTTTTGAACTATTTCATCATCATGTTTAGCTCCCGCTATTACAGTTGGGCTATAAAAGTTTCCTTTTTCCCCCACTGCTGTACCTCCAGTTGTTACTTCGATATGTTTAAGTGATTTTGCCGTTTCAACAAAATTACTAACACGATTAAAGTGTTCTTTGGTAATTAGTGGTGGTATTTCATTTTTGTCATCTTCAGCATTAGCTAAACCAATAGAAGATACTGCAGATGTTAAATCAGCAACTATCTTTTCATAAACTTTTTTATCTGCAAAAATACGACATGCTGCTGTGCAATCTTGACCAGCATTATAATAACCAAAAGCTTTAACGCCCTCAATTACATCATTTATATTAGCATCGTCAAAAACAATAACAGGAGCTTTTCCTCCTAACTCTAAATGTGTTTTTTTAATACTGTTACTTGCTGCTTCTAATACTTTTGAACCAGTAGCTATATCGCCAGTTAATGATATCATATTAACATCGGCGTGATTGATAAGTGTTGATCCAACTGTTTCTCCTACTCCATGGATGATATTAATAACTCCTTCAGGAAAAATTCCTGCTATTAATTCTGCTACAAATAAAATTGAAAGTGGTGTCTGTTCAGAGGGTTTAAGAACCATAGTGTTGCCCGCTGCTACCGCTGGTGCAATTTTCCATGCTGCCATCATTAATGGATAGTTCCATGGAGCTATGGAAGCAACTACTCCAATGGGATCTCTTCTAACCATGCTAGTAAAGCCCGTCATATACTCTCCAGCAGCATAGCCGGGTATATTTCTACAAATGCCTCCATAATATCTAAAACAGTCTGCTATACCTGGGATTTCATCATTTAAAGCAAGATGAAAAGGTTTGCCTGTATTAAGCGACTCAAGCTTAGCTATTTCTTCTGCATTTTTTTCAATAGCATCCGCTAACTTAAATAGCATACCGGACCTTTCACCAGGAGAAGTTCTAGACCATTTTGAGAAGGCTTTTTTGGCAGAGGATACTGCATCATTTACTTGTTCAACAGAAGATTGTGGAATGGATATAACAACCTCAGAGTTAGCTGGATTTATAACATCATAGCCTTCTGCTTTACCAATTATTGATTTGTTATTAATTAATAAGTTTGTTTTCATCAATCTCTCCTCATTTGCTAGAGCCCTCTACATCAGTTGTATTTCGAGTTATATAACTAGCATAAAGTATAGGTATAAAAGTAATACATATTATAAAAACCGCAACAACATTTGTAATGGGTCTTTGTCTAGGGCGAATTAATTCTGAAAGCATCCATATAGGTAATGTCGTTTGTTGACCAGCAGTAAAAGTAGTTACAATTACCTCATCAAAAGATAAGGCAAATGCTAACATACCGCCTGCTAGGATAGCTGTACCTAAATTAGGTAAAATAACATAAAAAAATGTTTGAAAATTGTTAGCCCCTAAGTCCATAGAAGCCTGAATGATGTTTGGAGATGTTCTCCTTAATCTTGCAACAACATTATTATAGACAACAACCATACAAAAAGTGGCATGACTGATAATTATTGTCCAAGTACTAAATGGAATACCGACTACTCCATATGCACTTCTAAGTGAAATACCAGTTATTATGCCTGGTAAAGCAATAGGTAATATAATTAATAAAGTTATTGATTGTTTCCCAAAAAAATCAGCTTTATATAGTGCCGCTGCAGCAAGTGTACCTAAAATAATAGCAGCAAAAGTTGATATTAAAGCCACATGTAAAGATAAAAAAACTGCACTCCAAATATCATCTCTTGATAATACTATTGAAAACCATTTAAGCGTATATCCAGGCGGTGGAAATTGATAAGACTTATCCTCAGTTGTAAAAGCGTAAAGAATAATTAAAAAAAGTGGAACATGCAAAAATAAGATTCCTAAAATAGCACCAAACTTTAATCCTAAAGATGCCTTTTTTAGATTAAATCTTTTTTTAAAGAGCATTAAATGCTCCAAGTTTTTTTGCAAAATAAATATAAACTGTCATAACAGCTATGGGTACTAAGGAAAAGGCAGCAGCTAATGGTATATTTCCAGCTGTTCCTTGATGAGTATAAACAGCCTGACCAATAAAAAATTTAGAAGTACCTATGATATAAGGAATAATATAATCACCTAATGTTAGAGAAAATGTAAAGATACTACCAGCAGCTATACCTGGTAAAGCTAATGGCAATATAACTTTGTAAAAAGTTTGTCTTTTACTTGCACCTAGATCATAACTTGCATTTATTAAAGAGTTAGGAACTCTCTCTAAAGCAGCCTGAATAGGTAAAATCATAAATGGTAACCAAATGTAAGTAAAAACTAGAAACATTCCTATATATGAAATTGATAGCGAAGGTCCCCCAATCATTGGTATTGATAAAATTGAATCTAAAAGCCAAGTAGCATGAAGTTTTGAGAAAACCCAGTTAATAATACCTTCCTTAGCTAAAATAAGCTTCCAAGAATAAACTCTGACAAGGTAACTTGACCACAAAGGCAACATAATTGCTAAATAAAAGAAAATTTTCATTTTTGGTGATGTGAATTTAGCCATGTAATAAGCAATTGGAAAGCCAATCACAGCTGCTCCAATAGAAACAGTAGCTGCTAAAACAACTGTTCTTATCAAAATATCTATGTTTGCAGGAGAGCTAAATAATTCAATAATTGTGTTTAATGAGATTTTATAAACAATCTTACCAGTAAAACCATCAAGATAAAAAAGAGAATGAAATAAAAAAACTATTAAAGAGCCTAGATAAATAATTCCAAGCCATAATAAAGGGGGAAGTAAAAATATAAGAAGTAAGATATGCTTATTTTTAAAGAGATAATTTGAGCAATTTTCCAAAAAATTATTCATTTAAGTCTGTTATAAATTCTTTACTCCAAGATAAAGAATAGCAAGAGCCAAGTTCTAAATTCAAACTTAAATTTGAATTGGGATAATAATATGCATTTATATACATATTATCTTTTTTAAATAAAATTTTGTAATATGAACCTTGATATTGAATATCTGATATTTCAGCTTCTACTTTAAAATGATAATCACTCTCAATATTAATATTTACAAATTCTGGTCTAAGAGAGAATGAGCTAGAATAACTAAAATATTTTAAAGCATCTTTTTTTGAAATGATTGAAGTTGTACCGATAAAATCCGCTACAAAGGCAGATTTCGGTTTATTGTAAATATTTTTAGGTGTATCTATTTGTTCAATTTTACCTTCATTAAATATTGCGATTCTATCGCTCATACTCATAGCCTCTTGTTGATCATGAGTGACATAAACAAAAGTAATTTGAAATTGTCTTTGCAGATTCTTTAATTCAATTTGCATTTGCTCTCGAAGTTTTAAATCTAGAGCACCTAGGGGCTCATCTAACAATAGTACTTTAGGTTTATTTATTAGAGATCTTGCCAAAGCTACTCTCTGCCTTTGACCTCCTGATAATTCACTAGGTTTTCTAAATTCATAACCTACTAGTTTTACAGTTTTTAATATTTCATTAATTAGTTCTTCTTGTTGACTGCTAGGAACTTTTTTTATTTTTAAACTGTAAGAAACATTCTCTTTTACATTCATATGAGGAAATAAAGCATAGTCTTGAAAAACAGTATTCACATCTCTTTTAAAAGGTGGTATTGAACTTACGTCTTTTCCAAATAATTCTATTTTGCCAGTATCAGGTAACTCAAATCCTGCTATTACTTTTAAGCAAGTAGTTTTTCCTGATCCAGAGGGGCCCAATAAGGAAAAAAACTCCCCATCATTAATTTCCAAATCTATATCTGAAAGCGCAGATACATCTGCATAAGATTTATTAATATTCACTAATCTAAGAGCAACAGTCATGAAATTTTTTAAGGGGGCAAAAAAAAGCCCCCTTTTAAATGATTAATTTTTAGTGATCTCTATCTTCCACCTAAAACAGCAATATAGTCAGTTACCCATTTATAGTAAGGCACGCAGCTATCCTGAGTTTCACATTTTGATACAGGTGTCTTCCAGAAATAAATTTTATCAAAGTTGTCGATACCATTTATTTTACATGCATCAGCACCTTCTGGATAAATACCTGCAGCAGGATCCATTAAACCAGTTCCGCATTTTGAAGGAACCGAAGGAACAGCACCAAACCAAACACCTAAATCACTTTGAAGATTTGAGCTTAATTGGTGTTCCATCCATAAGTAAGCACAATTTACATTAGCTGCCTCAGCATGAACCATTGTAGTATCAGCCCAACCAGTAGCACCTTCTTGAGGTATTACACTTGCAATTGGCTGTTCTGCACCTACTAAAAGATTAACTTGGAAAGGCCAAGAACCAGAAGCTACGAAGCCTTCGTTCGTAAAATCATCAATTTGCATAAAGGCATCATGCCAATATCTTCCGACCACTTCTCTTTGTTGTCTAAGTAAATCTAAAGACGCTTGATATTGAGCATCTGTTAATTCATAAGGATCTTTAATTCCTAATTCTGGCTGATGATACATTAAATACATAGCTGCATCTGCTATATGAATTGGACCATCAAATGCTTGAACTCTACCTTGATTACTTTCACCATCACTTAGTGTTTGTTCTTCAAATACGACATTCCAACTTGTAGGAGCTTCACTAAAAGCATTTGTATTATACATCAATACATTTGATCCCCACATGTATGGTGTTCCATAATGTTTTCCATCAACTGTATGCCACTCAGCATCTTGTAATCTTGGATCAATTGTGTTCCAGCTTGGTATTAGATCAATATTTATTTCTTGAACTGTTCCACCTGCAATTAATCTTAAGCTTGCATCGCCTGAAGCAGTAACAATATCAAAGCCACCCTCATTCATAAGAGCTACCATTTCATCTGAAGTTCCAGCTGTTTTGATATTCACTTTACAACCTGTATTATCCTCATATCCAGTTACCCAGTCAAAAGCCTCAACAGTTGCTCCTCTTTCAAGATATCCCGCCCAAGCAACAACGTTTAATTCACCCTCGGGTTCTCCAATAGATTGAATTGGAGCAGAAGATGCTGTAAATGGGATATATGAAAGAAGGAAAGTTAAGATAATAGTTAATAGTTTCATAAAAATTCCTCCTCTGAAATTTAGATATGCTATTTTATCATATATTAATAAATAAAAAGAATTAAAATATTAATATATTTTCTAAACTTTTAATAATATCGTAACGTAACTCATATATATGAATACTTCAGAAAAGATCGAATATATTTCTAAATGGATAAAAGATTATGCAATTAGTAATAATGTTGAATCATTGATAATTGGTATTTCTGGAGGAATTGATTCCGCGGTTACTAGCACATTATCTGCTAAAACAGGTCTCAAAACTTTTGTGGTTTCAATGCCAATATTAGACCATAAGACACTTAATGAGAGAGGCAGCAATCATATCAAATGGCTTGAAGAAAATTTTAAAAACATCGAAAAAATAGAAGTTAATCTATCTAATGTTTTCGTTTCTTTTCAAGATGCATTGTCAAATAACAATTCAGAGCATGGTTATGCTAATTCTCAAGCTAGATTAAGAATGACCACACTTTACCAAATAGCAGCAAGTAATAATGGCATTGTTGTTGGTACTGGAAACAAAGTAGAAGACTTTGGAATAGGTTTTTATACAAAATATGGTGATGGTGGCGTTGATATTTCTCCTATTGCTGATTGTCTCAAAACAGAAGTTTGGGAAATTGGTAAAGAGTTAAATATAAATGAAGAGATCATTAGTGCTCCTCCAACAGACGGTTTATGGAATGATGGGAGAACAGATGAAGATCAAGTTGGACTTTCCTATGAGCAAATTGAAGAAGCCATGTTAAATGAAAATTCACCTAACAGAAAAAAATATTTAGACATAAGATCTAAAAGCTTACACAAAATGGAACCAATCCCTGTTTGTGTATTACCAAAATAAATTTAAATTTATCTAGCTCGTTACTCTTTGACCTGTAGCATTATCAAATATATGCACATGCGAGGGATTTATATCAAATTTAAAATTATCACCTGCCTTCAGGTCTATTTTAGAGGATAGCTTCAAACTAAACTCTTGATCTTCCATGCTTGAGTATATAATCATATCCGACCCAAGATATTCAACTAGATTAGCTTTACAATTATACATTCCATTTTCAGATACGACCATATCGTCTGGCCTAATGCCTATAGAAGAATCTTCAATATTGATTGAATTATTAAGGTTAATTTGATTTTCTCCTATTTTTGCTATTCCATTATCTATTTTACATTTAAATAAATTCATTTGAGGAGAACCAATAAATTCAGCTACAAATTTAGTATTTGGATTTGAATAAATCTCTTTTGGAGTGCCTACTTGCTCTACAATTCCATTATTAATAACAACAATTCTATCACCAAGTGTCATGGCTTCAGTTTGATCATGAGTAACAAATATACTTGTGACACCCATTTGCCGTTGAAGTCTTTTAATTTCAAGTCTCATCTGATTTCTTAACTTAGCATCAAGGTTAGACAAAGGTTCATCAAATAAAAATATTTTAGGATTTCTAACAATCGCTCTACCCATAGCAACTCTTTGTCTTTGGCCGCCAGATAGCATACTTGGTTTTCTTGTTAATAATTGATCTATCTCTAAAAGTTTTGCAACTTCATTTACTTTATTATCAATTTCTTCTTTTGAAATCCCTCTATTTTTTAAACCATAAGACATATTATTAAAAACAGTCATATGAGGATAAAGGGCATAGTTTTGAAAAACCATTGCGACATCTCTTTCAGAAGGATCAATAGAATTAATCATATTTTCATCCAAAATTATTTCTCCACTAGTAATGTCCTCTAAGCCAGCAATCATACGAAGAAGAGTTGATTTTCCACAACCACTAGGTCCAACAAATACAACAAATTCTCCTTTTTCGATATTTAAAGAAGTTTCATTTATTGCTTTGGTACCATTTGGATAAATTTTTGTAATATTTTGTAGTTCTAAAAAGCTCATCTTTATTTCTCCGTTTGGATTAATCCTTTAATAAACCATCGTTGTAAAATTACAACGACTAACACAGGTGGCAACATAGAAAGAATTATATATGCAAATCTTTCACCTGTTCTTGGTAAAGCCACACCTTCATAATTTTCTGTAAATATAATTTTCATACCCATTACAACTGTCCAATATTTTTCATCTGTAGTCATTATTAATGGCCATAAATATTGGCTATAACCATAAACAAACATAAAAATAAACATTGCTGCCAGCATGGTTTTGGAGAGAGGTATTAAAAAATCTATAAAAAACCTCCAACTATTAGCTCCATCTAATTTTGCTGACTCTAATAACTCATCTGGGATAGTTTTGTAAAATTGTCTAAAAAAGAAGGTAGCTGTAGCAGAGGCAACCAAAGGTAAAATAAGACCTGTGTATGTATTAGTCAGACCTAAATCAGATACTATTTTATAACTAGGAAAAATTCTTACCTCTAGTGGAACCAGTAATGTAATAAAGATTAACCAAAAAATGGGAACAGCTAATTTAAATCTAAAATAAACTAATGCGTAGGCTGACATAGCTGAAATAACAACTTTTAAAGTAGCTATACCTAAAGCCATAATAAAGCTATTAATAAACATATTAGCCGCCGTTACCTCTTCAGACCAACCTCCTTTTTCATTTAAGACTTCGTTATAATTTTGGGAAAAACTCTCTCCTAGAAAAAATTTCATACCCTCCGTCATGATAGCTACATTGTCATGAGTGGAGGTAGCAAACGAAAACCAAATTGGCAGAACCATTAAAAGAACACCAAAAATCAATATTACATGTGTCAGTATTTGAAGAGATTTATTTTTCATTTACTCTGAAATATTCCTTGAACAAACCATTTTTGAAGAAAAATAATTATTACAACAGGTGGTATCATGGACATTATTACAAATGCAAATCTATCTGATATAGAGCCATACATAGTCTTTAGTCCCATAACAACTGTCCAATATTGCTCAGTGGTAGTCATTATAAGAGGCCATAGGTATTGGTTATAACCAAATACAAACATAAAAATAAAAACAGCTGCTATCATTGTTTTTGATAATGGGACTAAAAAATCAATAAAAAACTGCCATGAATTTGTGCCATCTAACTTAGCTGCTTCTAATAACTCTTCGGGAACTGATCTATAAAATTGACGAAAGAAAAATGTTGCAATAGCTGAGGCTGAAATTGGAATTATCAATCCAGCATAAGAGTTCAACAAATTTAATTTAGACATAACTAAATATGTTGGCATAATTCTAAGTTCTAACGGCACGAGTAAGGTAATAAAAATTAACCAAAAGAAGAAAGAGGCATATTTGATTCTAAAATATACTAAAGCGTAAGCAGCCATTAATGATGTAATGACAGACAAAGTCGCAATACCTGTTGCCATAATAAAACTATTTAAAAACATTTTAATAGCAGTAATCTCATTGAAAAAACCAGATTTTTTAAATAAAACTCGAGAGTAATTATCAACAAAACTATCACCTAAAAAAAACTGTAAACCGTTTGTGTTGATGAAAATACTTGTATGAGTAGAACTAGCAAAAATAATCCATACAGGAACAATCATAATCAATAATCCAATTAAAAGAATAAAATGATTAATTGTTGTTGGAATGTATTTTCTCATTTAGTTGTAATGAATTTTACCTTCGATGTATCTAAATTGAAAAATAGTTATAACTAATACAATTAACATCATCATAATAGATTGAGCACCTGCACTACCAAGATCTAACCCCTTAAAGCCATCTATGTAAGCTTTGTAGACAAGTGTTTTGGTTTCACTACCAGGTGCACCGATTGTCGTTGTATCAATAATTCCAAAAGTATCAAAAAAAGCATATGTGATGTTTATTATAATTAAAAAGAATGTAGTGGGCATAAGTAATGGAAATGTAATTGTCCAAAATCTTCTAAGATTGCTTTTACAATCAATAATAGAAGCTTCTATAACAGTCTTTTGAATAGCCTGAAGTCCAGCTAAAAAGAAAATGAAATTGGCACTTATCTGTTTCCATGAACCTGCAATAATTACATAAATATAAGCATCAAATACATCCTCGTACCAATTAAAGCCCCATAAATTATTAAATAAATGATATAGAAGTCCATATCTCTCACTAAAAAAATAATTTGCCATAACACCAACTACAGCTGGAGCGATAGCATAAGGCCAAATCAAAAGAGTTTTATATGTGTTTTTTCCATGCAAAACACTATTAGCTTGAACAGCTAGCAAAAGCCCAATTGAACCAGTTATAAGAGTTATTACAAAACTATATATAATAGTGAATTTGAACGCAGTTAAATAAGATGGATCTGAAAAAATAAATATAAAATTTTCAAAACCTGCAAATTGAGAACCAAAACCAAAAGCATCTTGCATGGTAAAAGCATCTCTAAAAGTTTGTATTATTGGCCAATAAAGAAATATTAAAAGAATTAATAACTGTGGGGCTAAAAAAACATATTGAGAGTAACTTGATTTAAATTGGACTTTTTTCATAAAATTTAAAGGAGGGTATCTAAATACCCTCCCATATTAAATATTATTAAAGTGTTTTTGCGAACTGTTTTAAAAGTTTCGCTGAACCCTTATCCATATTACCTAGTGCTTTTTTAACACTAATGTCACCATTAAGCATTGGCTCTACATTTTCGTAAATTACTTCACGAATTTGAGGCCAGTTACCTGCTCTATATCCACCAGGAATAGTTGAGCCCTCTAAGCCTAACTGATCGCCAACAGCTTTATGATATGGAGAAGTTCTATAGAAGTTAATTGTTTCAGCTAACTCTATACCTCCTTTAGTAACAGCAGCATAACCAGTCATGTTATGATAATAAAGATCCATCTCAGGAGAACCCATGAACTCGATAAATTTAGCAAGTCCTTTGTATTCTTCTTCGGTGTGACCATTTAAGATCCAGTTAGCAGCACCACCAATAAAAGTAGGATATTCTTTACCGCCAGTTACTGAATCCCAATATAAAATTGGATTAGTTGTAAAGTTAGGAAGTACGCCTTTCATACCACCAAAGGATGCAGCTGATCCAAACCAGAAAGCAGCTTCTCCATTTGTAAACGGAGCTTGGTTATCACCCCAAGCTCTTCCTTTATATCCATACCAACCTTTTTCATACCACTCTTTAACTTTAGTCCAATGCATGACAAATTCATCTGTTTCTGCAAACAGCGTTTTTGTAGGAACAGCATCATAACCATTATTACCGTCAGTCATAAGAAGATTATGTCTTGAGAAAAAATTCTCAGTCCAAATCCAAGGGCTGTGGCTTTGTAATAGAGGGATATATCCAGCATCTAGTATTTTTTGAGCTATAGCTTCAAAATCTTCATAAGTTTTTGGAACTTCCTCAATACCAACCTCTGCTAGAATATCCATATTAGCATACATTAAACAAGTAGAACTGTTGAATGGAACACCAATCATTTTACCATTTTCATCTGCATAAAAGTTTTTGATACCAGGAATATAGTTATCAGCATCTACTTCAATACCGTACTTCTCGGCCATTTCTTCAAAACCAATAACTACTCCATTTTTAACTTGAGCAACCATGATAGCCGCACCTGCATCATAAACCTGTGAATAATGAGGTTGATCACCAGCTCTATACGCTGCAATAGTTGCAGCCATGTTGTCTTCGTAGCTTCCTTTTCCTGTAGGGATGACTGTATATTCATCTTGAGAAGCATTGAATCTATTTGCAATTTCAATAATCACATCACCTAAAAAACCACTGTTACCGTACCACCAATGAATTTCAGTTTTACTATAACTGTTTGAGGTGAAAGAAAATGAAATTAAAAGTGCGAAAATACTAATAAGTTTTTTCATTTTTCCTCCTTGATAGAAAATATAATGAATTAAGATATATTAAAAAGCCTAATAGGAAAAATGTAAATTTTAAAAAAATGATTAAAAATTTAAAAAAAAAATAGAGTAAAGAATTTAAGTATTATTAATCAACTAAATATCTCAAGGCAAAAAGATAGCCTTTTATACCCATTCCAATAATAGAAGAAGTGCAAGCATGAGCTATGATAGATTTCTGCCGGAATTCTTCCCTAGAATAAATATTAGAAATATGTACTTCAATTTTTGGAAATTTTTTAATCTCTAATGAGTCGTGTAATGAGACAGATGTATGCGTTAATCCACCGGGATTTATAATAATTCCGTCATATGAGTCGTCTAAACCATTTATTTTATTAATAATTTCTCCCTCTAGGTTATTTTGAAAAAATTCTAGTTCACAACCTAATTCTTTAGCTTCTTTTGTTAAAAGAGTCACTAAATTTTCTAAAGTGAAATCACCATATTTAGATTTATCTCTCTTACCTAACATCTCTAAATTAGGGCCATTAATAATTAAAATTTTTTTGCTCATTTCAAATATCTTATATCAAATAAAAATCTAAACCCAACCAGTAATAGTCTTAATTTCTAGAAATTCTTCTAATCCCCACTTTCCACCTTCTCTTCCATTTCCAGATTGTCTATAACCACCAAAAGGAGTTCCAACATCAGCTGCATTACCATTTATATAGACACATCCTGATCTTAATTTTTTTGCAACTCTATGTGCTTTTTCTTTATCATCAGTTTGAAGATAATTTCCT
>MDTE01118686.1_pt1 | contig 24560 bp, 36 predicted proteins | sample 811231 | NCBI WGS metagenome assembly MDTE01 (sample SAMN05326651, study PRJNA326480) | marine metagenome | isolation source: seawater | place: Indian Ocean: Red Sea | collected 2010 | reverse complement strand
TATCTCCTGTAGCACCTTGAGGAATAGAAAAAGCAAATACCTTTGCCGTATCCGGCCCGCTTGCTGTAACACCAACCGGTCCGGTTGAAGCAGTAGGCGTTCCAAATCCGGCAGCCGTTCCTTGTGGTCCGGTCGGCCCTGTTGAACCCGTAGGTCCTGTAGGCCCTGTAGGTCCAGCCGGTCCTGTAGGCCCTGTAGGTCCTGTAGCACCAATATTTCCACTTGGAGTATATTCTGCTACTATGGTCGCATCATTAGAAGGGATAGAACCGGAAAGCGGGGTTACATCTATTTTGAAGTATCCTGTTGCTTCTGTTACTCCTGTTACTGTAAAAATTATTGGTGCGTCAGTATCCGAATCTGCTGAATCAAAAACAAGTGTTCCTTTGTCTGTTGAGGTTGAATCATCCCATGTTCTATACCATGCTTGTTGGTCTATTCCTCCTCTTGATTCATCATCAATATAGATTTTACTTATTGAGGAAAAAGTGGAATTATTAAATCTAACTTTAGCATCAGTTGGGTCAGCATCAGTAGTTGTAGTGCTAAACACATATTCCGGACCGATTCTGTTACCCCTTGCGCCTGTAGGCCCTGTGCTTCCGGGTGGTCCTGTAGCCCCTGTGCTTCCTGTAGGTCCGGTCGGCCCTGTAGGTCCGGTTGGTCCTGTAGGTCCGGTTGGCCCTTCATCTCCCTCATCTCCTTGCGGTCCGGAAGGACCGGTAGGACCTGTAGCCCCTGTTGGACCGGTAGGACCTGTAGCCCCTGTTGGCCCTGTCGGACCGGCTGGGCCGGTTGGTCCTGTCGGACCTGTTGCGTTTCTCGACAGAACAGAAATCCAAGAATCAGCAGATATACTTTTGATAATACCGTGTTCATTTTGAACAATTGTAGTTTCACCACTTACTGTTACTCCACTTCCAGCGGCAATAGTAATATCTCCAGCACCCTTATTGTATAGTTTAATTTCTGTATATCCCGCCGGCCAATCAACTGATGATTCGGGGGGAACAGTAATAGTGCAACCGCTTGCATTATTTACAACTAATGTTTTTCCTTCGTCTTCTCTAACGAGAGTATGTGTTGTTCCGGTAATGTCTTTTGGAGGTCTTACATCTATTGCGTGTCCTCCAAGATTTGTTCCATCACCAACGAAAACCATACCACTTGAAGTGTCTCGGAAAAGTTGCGCCCCATCCGGAGTTACACCGATTCTATTTGATTCGGTGTCCGTGAATAGGTTTCGGCTATCACTTATCGGCATACAACATCACCACATCACTACTCTTATTAAACCGTTAGGCTACCAAAAACAACCTTTGAATATACAGTTGAGGAGGAAGTTAATGGTCCAATATCAATTACTGATGAAGAACCAGCACTTGTTGTATCCCAATAAAGACCTGTTCCATCGGATTTTAACACTTGACCGGCTGAACCAACACTTGTTAATCCTGTTCCTCCTTGATTTACACCCAACAAATACTCTTCATCCTTTGGTAAATAAATACCCTCCGAAGTTTCAACAAACCCCCACGAACCCTTTATTGTCGGTTTAGAAGAACATCTTATTATTCCACCAGCCGTAGCAAGTAATACGACACCTTGATTTATTGTTAGGGAGTCAAGAGTCATGTTTGCGCCCGATGGTATTTTGAACATTGAACCTGCGCCCGATTCATTATCAAGTATTAAGTTTCTCATTCTAAATGTGGTTATTGTGGAATTGAAAAAGGGTAATTGTGTTGCGGCACTTGTGCTTCCCTGTAAAGTCCATTTTGATTCACCACAATGAAATGTAGCAGTATTGATGGTTAGTGTGCTTGTTTTCAAATAAAAGTGCTTATCTTTATCATTAACGCTGGTAGCATTTATTGCAACTTTTTCAAAACTTGCACCACTATTTGCAACTAATGAATACAAATCCACTTTACCGTTTGTAATACTTGAATTAGGAGTTACATATTGAGTTGAAAACTTACCACTAACTAAAGTTACCTTTGGGTAAAGACCATCACTTAATTTTATGGCCGTTGATTGAGTATTAGTTATTTCAAAAGTTATGTTTTGTCTTTGGCTTGATGTATAAGAAAAGGCATCACCAAACTCAACAAATGTTGATTCGCTACTAAGGTTGCTTCCATTACTAAATGAAAGTGTTTTTGCAGAACCCGCCGATAATGTTCCGCTTTTGAAACTTGCAAACTCTAAACTTACATTTGCAACAATTTCAATTGTTCCGGTATATGCCGATGTAACACTAATAGATTTACAAGAACTTAAATTAAAATTGCAATTGCTATTAGATTTATCGTTAAAAAACAAATCTCCACTTGTTAAGTCGCTTGAAGATGGAGTGCCGCTACTCCCGTCAAACCCCTCCCAATTACCAACAGTAGCGGCAGAAGCGTCTCCTGTTCCATTACTCCAAGCCCAATTACCCATTAGGACACCTCAAGCCTTGAACCCGTCTGCGTGGAATTAAAGGCTGAACCACCAGCCTCCGTTATCATAGACAATAGGTTGTCGGCTTGTTTCTGCATAGTCTCTAATTGACTTCTAAATCTAATATCCTGTTGCCTAAACTCATTCTCCGGCACATACATTGGGGCGGTATCAACGAGAACTCGCAGACAGTCGCAACATACTAATGCCTTAATAGCAGATTCTTTGAGTGTGTCTGTAACCGCATTAGTGCCTACATTGTAAGAGTCATTTCTTGCAACTTTATTTACTTCTGCGGTTCTTATGGTAATATATTCTGAGATAGTAGCATCGTTAAGTCCTCTCGGTCTATTCAACAGGTCTCGGATTTGAGCAGTTGTAACGGCCATTTAATCATCTCATTCTTCTTCATCGAAGGCTATATCAAATATAGCGACCCCTTCCGGTGGAATAGGGTATCTTCCCATTGAAAAGAACTCTCCCGATTTAACAACTTGTCGGGCAAGGCGGCCATTCGGCAACCAATATAGGGTTTTATGCTCTAATTCGGGGAATGGAGAATTACGAGCAGGTCTAACTCTTCTAATAAGCCAACCGCTTCCACTTTCCCAATAATCAAGCCGATGTTGAAGATTGTTTATCGTTGGATTTTGGGGTATTGGTATATTTCTTTTTCTTAATTCCCTTGTTAGGCTTGCTTTGCTTTTCTTGCTCATCTAATTCACTTTCCTTTTCTATCTTTACTTCTTTCTTAGGCATAGCCTCATCAACAACTAATGTGGAATCACGAAGACTGTAAGCCCATTCTCTAATCGCTTTCCTGTCCGGAAGCGTGAGAACAAGGCTTACTTCTTCGTCAGAAAGACTCCTTCCGAGTTTTCTTGCTGCATACGAAAGCGCAAAGTCTTCGTTAAGCATCTAACATCACCACACTTAAGCGGCTATGTTAGTGATTTTACAAATCCTATTGTTCTTACCGCTTGCTGCTCCATCTTGGTGTTCGTGAATTACACAACCCATGTAGCCGCTTAGAATCCAATCATAACCAACGCCCGGAATACGAGTCAATTCTGTCTCCATGAAGCCCGGTCCGTTGTATTGGAAAAACTCAGCAGTCTCAGCACCCGGCACTAATAGAAGTGCGGTGTCTGCAAGACGGGAGTTGCGACTGTATAGAACAGTTAGGTTTGCAACTCGGCGTAGGTGGTCTGCAAGAGACTCAACTACATTTCCATATAGAGTTGTGTTTAGTAGGACACTTCGTAGTTTCGCTGGAACGATAAGGACAACTGCCTCATCACCGCTAACTCGACCGTTCTCAAAAATCTTATCCATAGCGGAAAGAACATTGGATTCTGCGTCTTCTGCCGCAGTATCCCATTCCTTACCGGATGCAACGGCAACAGACTGCCCTGCGCCGTCAATCAAAGTCTCAAGGATTAGGTCATCAATGATGTCTGCCCTGTTTCGCACGATAGCCAACTGTTGTCGGTCAAGAGTTTCAAAGGACTCTCCACGAAGTAGGGTTGAATCAAGGAAGATTGTTCGGCCTTGACCCTTCTTTAGAGATACTTCGTAGTTAGCAGTTCCAATGTGTGTTGGCTCAACTACTGCGTTATCATCCACAGGGTAAGTAAATGTTCCATCAACACCGGAATACCACTTAAAAGTTAGCCAATCAACTGTTCTAACACCCACAACCTGTGTTCCAACCGCAATCAAAGTTGATTGTAGTTGGATGAAGTCTCTTAGGGTTTGTTCCATTACTGCGTTTCCCGGTCCAAAAGGTCCGTCAGCCGCTTGCACATTCAAAATCTCATCTAATGTTTTACTCATTTAATCACCTCAAGCAATTGCCGCTCCGTGTGTATCAACAGGGATTAACGCACCTTCTGTCGAAGATGATGTATCACCCGAAAGTGGGGCGGAAAGGGCAGTAGCGGCGTGTGCGGAATCGCCAACATATAGTCCGAGTTTCTTATTAGAACCTGCGGTTGATGTTGCAAGACCGTCTCCACCGACATATACGGTGTCGCCAAAGTCAAAGGTTGAAGCGGCATCGGTTTGAACCATCAAAACTCCACCGAGAGGATAGAAAGAAACTGTTGCCCCTGCGGTTGTAAGTGTGTGGTCTGCACCGGACCTGCTGGATGAAGCAGTTGTGATACCGATAGCAACTGATGTTGCGGTTGAAAGGTCAGCGTGGTTAGCAGTTGAACCAACCTTCAAAATCTTTCCTGTTCCATAAACAACTGTGCTGTCTTCTAATTCAATATTTCGTGGTAGTGGATAAGTCATCAATAATCACCTCTAACTTCTTCAAATGACTTCGCTCGGAAGTCGCTCTCGGAGCGTGATAGAGTTCTGTTCCATGCGGATACCCACATATTGTAAGCCCTCTCATAATCTGCTTCGGGAGTTTCAATTCTTTCTTTGTTCAAGAAATTAGCAACTACTGCGTCATTGTTTGCAGTAGGAACGGATGGAGACTCTTCTTCATCCGGTGTTGATGCCTTTACAGGCTTCATATCAACAATTGGGGTTTCCTCAACATGGGATTCCTCCCATGAAGCAATCAAACCGTTTAGGGTATCTGTTGAAAGGTCCTCATGGCCCTTCATTCCCAATTCTGATGCTTTCTCAACAAGAGATGTGCGCTCGCTTTCGGCCTTCTCTTGCTCAATTCTTTCAAACTCAGCAACACGAGCCTCAAGGAGAACCTTCTCAGCAATAAGAGCCTCGACATCGTGAGTGTCTTCTTCGTTTGCAATAACTGTATTTTCTTCGCTCATAGGTAATTCACCTGTTTTCGACACCATTGGATTATTTCTCCCATATATAACCGTAGCGGAAATCTCCTTCTCTTTCTTTTCAACAGAAGTTATTTTCGCTCTATCATAGGCTGGTTTATGCACAATAGCCAAATGGTCGAAATTAAAGTTAGTATTAAAAGCATACATTGGTCTTCCATCTTCTGCTTCCAATGTTTCATCCGGAATACCTGTTCCACCGATGCTTACTCCGTATCCTTCTCTTAACCAAAGTCCGGACTCTAAAGAAGCAAACAACTCTTCTCTTAGAACATCACCTGCGAAATGGACTTCAAATGTGTCTTCTCCGGTGTAATTAACATAAGCATCAGTAACCACACCAACAACGGCCTCATCAACGCCGCCATCCATATTTCGTGTAAATCTGCCGTTTTTTACAGCAGGGTGGTTTAGTGTAATATCTGAGTTAATCATAGCACTTGCTACTGATTCAGCAAGGTCTGCACTAATAGACCATCTGTTTTTGTTGTATCCCTCGTGGAATGCAATACCCTTTATTGTTACAACGGACTTTCCATCTTCCGCAACAACGCTGGTTTCAATAGAAGTAATATCAATTTCAAGAGTTACTGCTATTGGTTTGCAAGAGCCGCCTCGCATTTCTTGACCCGGAGGGCAAGAATCTCCATGTTTATAACCTTCGACTGTGTTATCATTATCCTTTTTAGAATCGTATTCCTCGTGTGTGCGACAGGGCATATAGATTCTTTTTCCATCCTGTTCCATACTGTGAATAGAGTTGCAACCCAACTCTTCGGCTCGTGTTCTTGCCTCTTCGGGTGTGCTAAACATATCTTGCCCTATTTCTTCTGCGGTGGCTTTTTCATCTGAGCCATCACAACCACAACCACAACCCATGCTTTGCAAGTTTTCCTCCGTTTCATAAATATGTTGCTCGGAGGAAGTATAATCTGTTACTGACTTTCCTCTTTCCCACATTTTACAAGACCAATAGCGGGCCTTCCATTTTGGGCCGGGAGATTTGCAATTATGGCGTGAGCGGAAAGATTTTCTTCTTTCGGGGTCATCTCTTTTAATTTCCATGTTAGGGTCGCCAAATCTTACAATGACTACATTACCGCTTGCATTTTTAGTATAGACTGCAAACTTCTTTGATTCTTTAGGTGTCCTAAATGGTTTATTCAATGTTACTTTTCTTCCTTGATATTCAGCGGCGGATGCGTCTAATTCGTCTCCTTCATCGTTTTCACGATACCACTTTTGAAACTCCTCTTCGTTTGGGCCGGGAAAATAAAGTGTTTGTCCGTCAGCCGTTTTTGTTGTATGAACCACACCATCAAAACCCATCTCTCTTGATTTCTTTTCTGCTTGTTCTTTTTCCATAAATATATAATCTTCCATTTTAGCAGTTACGCCCCAATCTTCATATTCTTCCATTTCTTCACCGGCCTTACTGTTTGATTTTCTTTTATGCGATTTAGGCAAAAGGTCGTTATCCTGTTTATAGTTAGGATTACTTGGTCTTCCATTACGCATGAGATATAAAAACGCTTTTACTCTTGCAATCCCCCAACCTGTGCGAGACATATTGGGAGCATGAGTATTACTAAAAGCACCAGCACCCCTGCGGAAAACAGACTTTAGCATACCCATACTTGCTTTTGGTCCTTTGTTTTTCTTATTACTTTCAGTCATTAACTTTCGGATTCGTGCTTCTGTTTCTTTGCTTATTTTTATAGATTTATTGGGCTTACTTGCAGAATCCTTTTTGTTTTTCTTTGAGCCCTTTCTTCTTTCGCTGGGTTTTGCTGGAGTCTTACGAGGGTCATTTTTTTTAGGTTTTCCGTATTGCAAAGCCTCAACCGCTTTATCATCAGCATAAGAGTTGCAAATTGCAAATCTTTGGTCTCTTTCCGGATATTCAGTATTCATTTTATCATCAGACATACAACGGGAAATGAAGTCTTCTCTTTCTTCACCTTCTCTTCGTGTAGGCATTATCTTTTGCCCCCAAAATACTCAACCGCATGGCCTTCTTCAATAAGCGTAGCATTAACATTTGTTGAACCAACTTTTAATTCTCCCAAACATCTTCCAAACTTACCTACGCCATGTGATTTCAAAACAACGGTTTTACCACCGACTAATTGTTCAAGTCGTTCTTTAGCGGCAAGACCCCTTATTTTCTCCTCTTTATCTCGTGTGCGGGATTCCGGAGCATTCAAGCCATGCAACCTCACACGAACATTGTAATGAACCTTAAATCCTAAATCAACGCGGGCATCCACCGTGTCGCCATCAACGACTCGCAAGATTTCTGCTTGGTATTCCCACATTAGACAATCACGCCCACGATTCTCAAAATGACCCTCCAAATAGGATGGCCTTCAAAATACACCTACTCATCCCCAACAAGACAACTAATACAATCGCCCATTGAGCAAAAATCACAAATCATTGTTTCTTTCCTCCCTTTGTGATTTGAAATGCCTCCATATCGAGACTGTGTTGTTTCTGCATCTTTTCCATATCAAGGTCATGCTTTAACTTCATTTCCTCAAGCATTCGGCTGTGGCCTTCGACTGCTTCTGCGGAAGCAACATCACTTGATAATTGGTCGGGCAAAATGTTAATTTTAGCACCTTCTTTGCTCTTGAACAAATCAAGGACTGATGTAATGATTAGTAGTGCCGGACCACCGAGTAATCCGATAACTGTTAATTGACTATCGCTAATATCTCTTTCTTCAACGATTGAGTAATATGATGCAGTAGCAGCAATCATAACCCACATAATTACGACCATAAATCCGAAGGCGAGCATTAGATACTCATTCGGGTTGCTCATTTTTAGCCTACGCCTCATGGGTCTAAAATTGGATAGGCGACTTATCAATGCTACTATCAAAATTACACTTCCAAGAATCATCTTCAACACCGGGCTGGGAATCTCGGCGTTCTAACCTTCCTGTGGTGTTTGATGTTTGAGTTTTGCGCTCATTTCCTTTTCTTCCAATAGTAGGTTCGTTCAAAATCTCTAATGATTGGTTTAAGTCAAGGATACCAGCATTATAACCGAGTGCGGCTCTTTGCATCTTAACTGTTGGGGATTCGTCTTCCACAGGCTCAAACTCTAATCGAGGAAGGTCTTTTCTTTGGTGTTCAATACCTAATAACTCAAGATGCTTTGAAAATAAGTCTGTTGTTGCTTGAACCAAAACCTGTTGCAGTCTGCGTATAGCAGTCAAGGCCCAAACATTAGCATTGTAGGTTGCCGCAAATGTTGAGCCCCGCTCTTGACCCGCTGCAACTCTCGGCACTTGCAATACTGCGGCAATATCTGCATTTACTGTATCCAAAAACGAAGTATTGTCGGGTATTGTGTTTCTTGTGTCGGTGTGGTGAATCTTGATGTAATCGGGGAAAACAGGTATTTGGTCTCCTCGTAGCGATTCAAGGGTCTTTACTACTTCATCCATAATGTATGTGAGTCTCGCCTTTTGTTCTTCGGGGTCTGATATGTGTTCTATGGCCGACCTATCAATTGTAATGAATTGTTTAGTCATAGACTCCTCTAATGCTAATCTGTGGTTCATGGTGTTGTATTTTACACGGATAGCCTGTTCAAGTGAGGAAAAACGAGATGCGCCCCATACACCGTATGTTTGGCGGTTTTCGTTATCCAAAAACCAATAACTCCGATAATCTATTCTAATATGTAGTATTTCATCTGCGCTAAATCTTTCTTCTGTGGAGTCTCCTTCACGAAGAATATAATCGGTTGCTTCGATGATTGGGTTTAGTCTGTCGGTTGTTTGTGTGCTTGGCCTTCCATCGGTAATTGTAATTTGAGCCACAGGTAATGATTGCACATCTTCTATACCTACTCCTGTTCTTCCGACCAATTTGTTTATGTCGTTCCCATAAACCATTAGTGAGCGCATACCATTGATTAGCAAATCATCAAAGTCAAGAGTTTCTTCAACTAAAAGTCTGATTGCTTCTCGGATAGTTGCGTTCTTTGCGTTTCGATAGTTGATAGTGTAATTGTTCGCAGTTAGTGATACTGCACGAACCGCACCGTTTAGTTCGGGGTCGTAATTAACCATATCGTCATATCGGTCAAACTTAGTCTCGTAGTTTGAGTTAGCCCGTAGTTTGTCTGTGTTTTCCATTATGTCTGTTAGACCGGCGGCGGCTTTAACCAGCAAAGGGTTTTCGCTGGAGTCTGCCCGTCTCGCACCCGCCCACGCACGAGAGAAGTCAATTTCCGGCTTTTTAGGTTGTGGCCGGAATCTATCGAATATACCCATATTTTCGACAGATATTTACTATTTAATTAACTTTAGCCCAAAATCAGACGATATAACAGATATAGTAGGATTCCCGACCCACCTGTTACTTGCGCTACTCGCTTTGTTATGAACCTATCGAGACTGTATATTGGTCCATTCATTATCATATCTTGGCTTTCTTCTATATTTTTCACGCTATTTTCAACGGAAAGCAATCTTTGTGAATGCGAATGATGAGCCTTCGTGTGTTCTCTCATTTCTGCTTTCATATCGCTAACATCATCTCTCACAAGGTCCAATCTCGCCATCACCGCTAATGTTGATTCATCCATGTTCCGCAAAATATATTAGATGATTTATCAAGACTCGTATTTATTTCTGTTTCTGTCTATTTCTTTCCGGAAATATTACAGGCTCGCAGTATAACGGTTTTTGAATTAGTTTTATTTCCTATAAGGTATTTAAGATTAGAACCTAAAAAAAACTCTTATAGTGATTAGAATTATTAGAAAAAACGATAGACTGCAAGCCTGTATTTTTTCCGGACATAATTGAATCCATTTTGAAAGAATGATTATAACACAGTAATGGTTAGGGTATTTTATGAGCCGAGTATATGACCTCATCAATGAACATCTGAAAGTTGCAAATACCTTTCCAAACTCCGCACAGTTTGCTAAGTATCTGCATGGTATTGACCCTTCGGTTAAATACCCAACATGGAAGAAGCGTGTTGAAAGGTATCAACATGAGTTTGGTGAAATTGACTTTTTGATAGAAGACCCATACGAAGAATTGCCCGATGAATGGGAAGGCACATGGCGTTCTCTTGCTATTGAGTTACACGCACGAAGGCCCGAAATAACAATGAAAGCATGGGAGATGAGAATACATGATGCTAAGGTTAAGGGCTTAATCAAAAAGAAGCAACGACCTAACTTCATCACTACTACTTTTGGTGGTGAGCCGACTCAAATAGCCGATGTATGGGATGCTATCGAAACCGCAACAGGCGAAAACATAAGAAAGGCAGAAAATGCAAGATGGGCTGAAATAACATTTGAGGGTGGTAAGTATCTCGGTATCGCTCTTGCGAGCGACCAACATATCGGAAACAAATTCACCGACCACGAGCGAATGCGTGAGGATGCTGAATTAGTTGCAAATACTCCTAACTGTTACGCTATACACGCTGGCGACTTCATAGACAACTTTGTAATAGACAAACCACGACCGAGTATGAAAGCAACAATTCCACCGAGCGTTCAATGGAAACTTTGCGACCACTACTTATCAATGTTTGAAGATAAGATTCTTGCAGTAGTTGCTGGTAATCACGACCTATGGACCAGCGGCATGACTGATTACGACCCACTAAGCCGTCAAGTGCTTGATAGAAACATTCTGTATCATCCCCATGAGTTAAACATTAGAATAATGAACGGTAAGATACCGTATAACTTTGCTATACGACATAAGCGCAGGGGTAACTCAAACATCAATCCTTCTCGTGTAGTTAAGAAGATGTGGGAGGATGGCGAGTCCGATTTTGATATAGGAGTAGTAGGTCATCACCATACACCCGTTATTGAAAACTTTACACGGCATGGTCTTGAAAGATGGGCGGTAAGGCCGGGAAGTTACAAAATCATAGATGGTTATTCCGAAATGATTGGTTTCCAAAAAGAGCGAGCAACTTGCCCCTTAGTCATATTATCCCCCGATGCAAGACACATTCAAGTCTTTTCTGATTTGAGAGATGGGTTAGAGACCCTTCGTGTATTAAATGGTGAGTAATATGGTTGATGACTTTTTAGTTTCTGAAACATGGACTTCCGATTGCGAAGAGTTTATAGTAGGCACTATGTTAGATAATACAGATAATTTAGTATTCTGTTTAGAGATAGACGATTATGAAATTGCAAGTATTATTCTCGATAGGTCAAATGTTGAATCTCTCGTTGATTTTCTCGCAGAATGGACCGGATTTCCTATGTTTGTAGGCGGCGACCCATTAGGTGTAACAGATGAAAGGAAATGACTTACTAACTAACTTTAATCTGCAAAGAAGCAGATACGACCATAAACACTTCTATGAATGGTTGGGTTACACATGGGGCAACCATATAGGAGAATGGTTTGACCTATTCAATGATAGACAGGGTAAAAGTGTGCATCGTGTTTTATTGATTGCACCACGAGACCATTCCAAATCCACCACGCTAAGAGTCAAGGCTTTACACAGTCTGCTATTTGAACGATGGCGCAACAAACCTTTTACTACATGGTTATTTTCCGCCAGCAAAGACTTAGCCGCTAATCGTCTTGAAGAAATCAAAGATGACCTAAAAAGGCATCCGGAGTTATCCCGAATGATTGATGAGTCTAAAAGCAATAAATGGAAGTTGCAACTAACCAATGGTTCATGGATTAAGGCATCGTCTGTTGGTTCTGCTATTCGTGGAGAACACCCAGCAAGAATCATTCTTGACGATGTGTTAGATGATGGCGGCGATAAAACCGATGATGATATTAGACAATGGTTTAGAAAAAAACTAACACCTATGCTTTCCCCCGAAACATCTATTTTTGTTGTTGGAACGCCACTTTCTCTTACAGACTTATACCACACAGAAATGCTTGAAAATGAAGCGTGGGCTTCATGGAAGAAAGGAAGCGTGTTAAATTATGATGAATGGGCTAAGAACCCCGAAGAAATAGAGGCCATAGCGTTGTGGCCGGAGTTTAGACCTATTAACTTCTTGCTTGAGCAAAGACAGGCTATGGGTGAATTAGCATTCTCTCAAGAGTATTTGTGTCGTGTAGTTGATGATGCCTCCGCCGTATTCCCCCAACACCTTACAAGAAAACACTTAGGGATGGAATCTGTATTAGAGAAAGAAAAATTACATGAAGGCAGATATGTTATTGGGTTTGACCCCTCGCATGGTATAGGTAAGGACTATTCTGTTATGGTTGTAATGAGACAAGACAAAGAAGGGTTCTTGCATCTTATTGATATATGGCGCAGAAATGATTTTGAGCCGAGCAAACAAGCACATGAAATAATCAGACTTTGCACTACTTACAAAAACCCTATCTTTGCGGCGGAGTCTGCTGGATTCCAAAGACTCTATCAGTCTTTGTTGCAAAACATGGGTGCTAATATTGACTACAGACCCAGCCCCGTATCAAACAGGGTTCTAAAGCAAGGTCTTCTAATGAGAATGCGAGCATGGTTTGAACAGGGTAAAATTGTTTTCCCCTACGGAGACCATGAAACGAGAACAATAGTAAATGAATTATTACAAGAATTAGAAACTCACGCATGGGATAGCGGAGTAATTGTTGATAAAGGGAGACATAACGATATAGTTATGGCTCTCGCACACGCAATAGACCAATTCCAAAACATTACTTCTTCCTCTAACACCCCTATGGTATCAGCGGGAGTATCACTTAATAGTTGGAAAGGAAAGGCTACGCCTCGTAATCCAACCACTAATGGTAAGTTTGTATCGTTCAGACCTTAGAATGCAAGGACAGCAACGATTGCATCACTACTTGGGTCTCCGGAAAACACTACTGTTACGGTGTTTGCTCCGGTAGCCTTTGCTGTTTTGATGGTTACATTGTTTGTTCCGTCATCCTTTAGGGTCGCAATAATCTTAGATGATGTGGTTACACCAGCAACGGTTAGTGCTTCGGTTGCACTTCCGCCAGCAGTAGTAACTTCAACTACTTTATCGGCAAGTAGGTCTGTTACCCCGCTTGCAAGGTCTGCAACATCAACACCGCCAGCGGCAATATCTGCTGATGCTATTTCCCCGTCTCTAATGTGGTGGCCCATTATTACATCTTGTAAATGTCGGTTCTTCGGCATAATTAAGACTAAATCCTTCTGTTTTATTAAGATTATCTAAGATTTATAAAATATATGGGTTTTTCTATAAAAAAAATAAAAAATTACGAGAGGGGGTTGGCGTGTAGCATGAGCCGCCAGCCCCTCCATTTTTGGCTCGGAAAAGTTGCAAATCTCAAAGCCCTAAAAGTTGCAAAAACGATGGACTGCGAGGCTATTTGCAACTACGAAACCTTTACTTTTCAGACCTCAAGTCCGAGTCATGGTGAATTACCATACAAACGAGCGTGATGACCGAACCGAGAATGCGGAGAATGGAGACCCCTACGGGGTCTCCCCGTTGGATAAGGAGGTGTGGATTGAGAGCAATTTTTCTCCTCAACTATACCTTTACTATCCCAAAGCGTCAATTTTGGCGAATCCAATCCCTTCAATCTGTGCTTTACACCCCGAAGGGGTGTATAACTCCCAAATCTTGTGGATGGGTTCTATCATCCCAGCCGACTATCAAGATGAACCATTGAAACACATAGCCGCCACTTTTGACGGTCAAGAATACCAATTTTGGACTACTAAGGTTGAGGCTCAAGAGGCTCTTAGTGATGTGGTTTTGGATGCTGAAATGAGTTGGATGGAATGGGAAGATTTAGACGATTGGGAGTTAATCGAAATCAGCGATTTAGCGTCAATTTCTGAGGTTGAGTTTGATGCTGAGATAGGACTCAAAATGCTGGAGATTATGGAGTGAAACAAAGCCGCAGTCAAGCGATTTTGATTTTTGAATTGAAACTAATTTGAACAAAAAGGAGGAAAAAGCATGAAAGAAAATGTGAATGATGATGCAGAAAGAACGACTGCACAGGATGCCGTAAGGCATCCTGTGTCTGAGGAGGGTGTTCCTAAAAGGAACATCACCTTCGGAGATTTTCTGATGGAGGAGGCTGAATCTTTGATTCAGCATTTGCTATCAGAAGGTGGGGCAACCATTGACCCAATCTCTATGGAGATTCGGAATTGGTCTCAAGGCTACGCAGTAGCCTTGAACACCGGACATGGTGAATATCCCTTTGATGGGGCTTCTTCCCTACGGGAAGTTTTCCTATCAAAATTGGATTCAGTAAGAACCGAAGCCGCCGAAAACAACCGATATATCGGTTGCTGGATTGAAGTTGATGATGAAGACAAAACTACGTTTTGTTTTGAAACATCAGTTTTCGTCAATAACCAAACCAAAGCCATGAGACTCGGTGTAACCGAGTCTCAAAGAGCCATTTGGGATTTCAAGGAGTCGAGGGAGATATATCTCCCTACTTCTGAAATCAAGAGGTTGTGGATTATCGAGGCCTTAGAGTATCTAAGCCTTGACTTAAACGACATTGACTCCTATTTGGAGTCAGTAAAGGCTAAGGTTCAATTCAAAGAATTGAGGTCAAGGTTCTTTGATGCTCTATATCAAGGAGACATTAAGGAAAATATCTCCTCCTTAGAGGAGATAGCCGACTCAATGGAGGAAGAATATCTCGTTAAAGATTGGATAGGATTCCAAATGAAAGTTACTCTTGAGAGTATGCTGGATTTCACCAACTCTTCCGATTCGGATTTTAACTTCGTTAGGAAGGGAATTAACCGAGTTTATCGAGAGACCCAAGAAATCCTCGATTCGGGAAATTATTGAGGATTCAATCGAAGATTGGAAATCGAATAAGGAGGTGAAATCAAGTTAGGGAAAAGTTGCAAATCCGGAGGGGGTCGGCAGTCTCAGACTGTTGGCCTCCTCCAACTCTTTTTTTGCTTATCAAACAGTAATCGGAGATTAAGTCAAGATAAGGCGAAGAATCTTCTGCAATTTTTTGGATTCAGCAGTTGGTTATGTAATAACCACCAAGCAAAATTGTCCGGCTAATATAGTCAATAGGTATCAACGAGTTGATACCGTAGTCCGGATATTAGGCCGATTCGGTCTTAGAAAATCAATCAACTCGCGCACCGGACTTCACGCAGGGAGAGTCATCAGAAGTCTCTTTGCGAAGTCCTTGATGTGTGCCTCATATACGCCTCCAAATGACTGCTGATTTTTCGGAGGACTTCCGCACGAATCCACGCGGATATAAGCAATAAATCGAAGATTTTTGCTTCATATCTTCAATAGGAGATTACACAGGCCTCCGTCTGTGTTGTGGATGGATTGTAAATCCAGCCACAATGTATCCGTATGTGATTTACCAAACAATACTACGGAGTATTGTTTGGAAAATTGCTGATAATTTTTGGGTATTTGGAAATAACAATTTGCAAGTCAAAACTCAGACGGTGTGCATTATGCGAAGTAAGAGTCTTAAGTAGGTGTGCCTCCGATAAGAGTGATGAGGTCGAGATTGACTGATTTAGGAGATGCCGGAAGAATGAATGCCGTAGGAGTAGTAGTTGCCGCTTTACTACTCTTCGGAGTAGTGGTTAGCGGCTTTAGTGCGGAGATAAGCACAGTCCTCTCTATTGTAGGACTTGCAACTCTCTCCGTATCAAAGTCGTTTGATATTACTGATAGCCAAATTAACGAAGTTAGGCGGCGAATCAAAAGATTGGGTGGAGCGAATGTCTATCGAGCCAAAGGCCACCAAGATTCTGATTGTCCTTGCTGTGGCGAAGCCATGAAGGGAAGGGAAGTTGCAAACTTCCTAAGCAACGGTGATGGTGCTATCTTTGGAAACCGATACTCAAAGTGGCTTCACTTTGAATGTGGAATCCGAAATGGCTTCGCCATCGGTGCATACAGAAGCCAAAAGGCTTCCAAAACTCCGTCAGAAGAAACAGGAAAGGTCATTTCATACCTTCACCTATACTTCGGATTGCAAGAGTTGCTGGACTTCCTCAGTTTGGCTGATAGAGCCCATTCATGGAGTCAGCCAGCCTCTTCTGATGCGTTTTACTCGCCGGAAGCAAGGAGGGAAATGCAGTCCTTCAATTCCAACTCGGTTATCTTAGCACAACCAAAGGTTGAGCCAACTCCTCAACCGAAGGTTGTTGAACCAAAGACCCAACCGAAGGTTGTAAAATCTTCCACCGTAGGTGGAGCAGAAGGCCAACTTATCGAGTTGATTCAGAATATTGCTGGTAAAGCAATTGATGAGGAGACAGTCCGAAGGATTGCTCACGAAACCGCAAGCGGTGTAATCGAACAGTTTAGCAAATCCTTCGCTCCGGTCAGAACCCTTGAAGTAATCAAGGGTCAGCAAATAGTTGCAAAATCCGGAAGTGTCTATCATCCACATTTCCCAACTGCGTTGGGGATTATGACTGCTGGACTTGCAACTCGTGGCTTCCCTAATCCGGTTTTCATGGCCGGAGATGCTGGAACAGGCAAGTCTCGTGCCGCTGAGATGTTCCATGCACTTCTTCAAGAAGTGGGTTTGTTATCTAAAGAACAGGACTTCAAAGAGGTTATCTGCTTCGCAGATATGGAGAAAGGCGACTTGATTGGTCGGGTCAAATACTCCCTCACATCAGACAACGAATGGAATATGAGCGGTCTGACTACTGTTCTAATCAATGGTGGCCTTGCCTTTATTGATGAATTGGATAAAGCCGACCCAGCAGTTGCAACTTTGCTAAACGGAGTTTTAGCATCGAGACAACTCGTGAATCCGGTTACAGGCGAGGTCATTCCGGTTAGCAAGAATTGCTATATCGTGGCGGCTGGTAATACTACCGGATTTACAAAATCCCCTCGATTTGCGGCGGCTCAGAAGCAAGACGCTTCGCTTCTTGACCGATTCGCTGGAGGCTTTGTTTCATTCGGTCATTCTAACCGAATCATGGCTCACATCTGCGGTCTTTCCAATGCTGGAAAGGTTGAGGCGGAAGAGAGCCCAGCAGGTGAGCCAGCAACTCCGCAAGAAGTCTTCGACTCGTTCAATGAGTTGAAAGATTTGGCCGACTCGACCCGAATGGGTATCCCGATGAGTTATAGAGCATTAGAAGTCGGTATGAGCCTTGCTCATTCCGGTTGGACAATGCCTTCAATCGTTGGTCGCTGGATTGTTCCTTTCAACGAGGAAGCGAAGAGGCAAGTTGTTGCAAATCGTATCGGTGGCCTCAACTCATGGGAGGATTCGGCTTCGCTGATTCCAGCAGGTGTTGAGCCAATCACCACACCAATTGGAGGTGCGGTCTGAGTCGAAAGACTCGGACTCGCCCTCTCAATTTACAGGAGGTGAGACGAGAAATGCTGAACAATGATTCAACCGATGAAAACGGGGTCAGAACCGGATGGTTCAAGCACCAGCGAAGCGAGCCGATAGATTTCATCTATGCTCCAAGCCATTCAGCCATGATTCGTTCCATAGAATATGGAGAGAGGCATGAGAATATCCAAAACATCACGAATATGACCTCTTCCGGCACAGACCGTAGGTTCTATGGAAGAGTTGCAAATGCTAAAGTCGTCAAAGACGAAGGCCGAGATGGAGTCGGACACGAGAGAGATGCAAAGGGCGTGGAGAAGCACGAAGGAAAGATGCTCGATGCTCTTTCACAATTTCATTCTGAAATTATGGGAAGCATTCGATGCTGGACTGATGCTCCACGAGTTGTTCATGGAATCTCAATGGAACGCCTGTTCAATGGCGAGAATCCATTCAGAAGCAAGAAGCGGGTTCGCATGAAGCAAGAAGTTGTAGCCCTCTTCGTGCCGACTAACTCTCACGCTGAAATCAAACCGGAAATCAATTCGATTCGTGCAAGTGCGGCTTTAGCCGCCGCTGAAATCCTTGAGGAGCAAGGATACATGGTCGAGATATATGCTTTAGCATATTCAACAGGAGTTGCAAGAAACGGCAACGGTGCAGTCGCAGTAACTCGCATCAAAGCGGCGGATGAGGTTTTCAACCTGTATCAAGCGGCTTCGGCCATGTCCTCATGGGTTTGGAGGAATGTTACCTTCTCCGCCCGTTCCTTAGCGGGAAGAAGGGCATCGAATGTATCATCCAGCGGTGCTGGAACATCACAAAATCCGGATAAGGAGTTTTGTGAGAAACTTGCAACTATTCTCGGTTGTGATGCTTTCAGCGCAGTCAATCACATACCACGAAACAATAATGTTGGGTCTCAAGTGGATAAGGCCGTTGATGCAGTAGTAACTGCAATCGAGGAGGTGATGGAACAATGTTAGACGAAGACTTGCAAGAGTTTGTAACTCTCCCGACAGAAGCGGTGGTTGATGTTATCTCCGCCCTTCTGTCCGGAGATGAGGGAGAGCGTGAGGTTCATGCAAACGCTCTCCTCGCCTGTCTCCTTTACAACGAAGGAGTATCAGACAGACAGACAGTCGTAAGGCTGACCGAAGAAATCCTACACATGAGAGATGCGGCCATTCGTGGCGAGTCAATTGATGAGGCGGATATTGCAAATATCTCCCGCATAATCAAGGGAGGTGAGGAGGAATGAGCGAGGAAATTACTTGCGGTTGTTGCAAGTCTTTCCCGAAGGCGTGTAGCGAATGCGGAGCGAGACCCGCTCCCGTTGCTGGGCCGGATGCGGTTCATTCCGCCCTCAACCTTTGGCGCACCGAATTAAGACTTGCAAATAGTGGTCGGCTCAAACTCTTCACCCAATACCTATGCGACACTTGCTTTGAGCGCATTGTGTTCGATGAGTAGGTGTGATTCAGATGCACACCCACGAGAACGCCTTGCGTATGAGCAGACTCTCCGGCCAGCGCAAGCCCCAAAAGGAGAACCGAGACGAGACAATTTTGACCCACGAAAAGGAGGTGTTGTCCGGCCTAATTTTGAGGGGTCGGGCGCACCACCCGCATACACACACCCCCCTACTCCCGCACGAGTTGTCCGTTTTCGGCGGATTACTTCATATACTGTGGAGGGAGGCGAGATGGTGAGGACAATGACGAGCCCAACGATGGATGACCTAACGAACCGATTGAAGAAAGCGGTAGGCGTGGAGGAGGATTCTTCCCCTGCGTCTATCGAGCCCGTAGTGGAAGCGGGCAAGAGCCTACGCCGCATAAGGAGGGAGAAAGCCGAAGCCTACGATGAAATGGTTTTGCAAGTTGCCTCTCTCACGACTGCGTTAGGCAAGGCGCAGAATGGCCGCAGACGACTTGCACATCATGTTGAGGACTACTTTGCACAACTCGACAAAGTTGCAAATATGGCTGATGACGACCCCGACAAAGCGACTCAAGGTATTCGCTTACAGGATATGCGCTCTCGTATGTTTGACTGCGTGGATGATACGCTGGGAGGTGAATGAATGAGACAGGAAAATGCGAAATGGAATAATTATCTAACCCCGATGGATGCTGATGTTGCGGCATTCATCCGCTCACACCCCGTATTACATGAGGCGATTGGCTTCTGTGCAGACTACATGAAGCAACAAATCATCCCCCGTATAGGCAAATGGTGGTCTCGTGATGTGGTGGAAATCACCCAAACAAACTTCGTAAAGGACTGCAATTTGCAAGACTGCTTTGGTTGGAGAAATCACACGACCGAGCCGGAGTATGCGCCAATAAACCCACCAGCGGCACGATATTTCGTATGTAGGGGCGAGCATGAGGTGTTCGACCGTGTGTATGAGGAGGCACGAGAGAGCCTTCATCATTTCAACCCCTCTTTTGTTGCAAATTACACCGCCGAAGGCATTGATGCAGAAATCATCAAAGTGTTGCAACCGCTCCACGATTCACGCATAGTCTATCAAATGCTTCAACACCCACAGAAATACACGCTACGAAGACTCGTGGAAGAGGCTATCCAAACAGACGGTGCGGCGCATTTTCTTGCAACTTATGACGGTGAGGAAATCGAGATAGACTGCACAGACGGGGAGACCTGCTACATATACAGGAGGGATTGAACATGGATACACTATACGATTGGGCGGATGCAAACGGAAGGAGGCCCGAAGAGGCGGGCTGGTATCAAACCCTGTGGGTATGTCGCACAGGCGATAAGGAGGTGTTCTATACCCTCTATCAGCACCAATGGTTCGTCAAACCACACCCATACAAAGCGGGTAAGTTTGCGACATGGTGCAAGAGTAGTTTTGTGCAGAACCTTTCATACACACTAAACGAAGCAATTGCAAAAGCCGAAGACCTGCGAGAGCGCACATTGGCTCGTGGATTTGCAAATGCACACATACGCATCAAGTATTCCGAGACCCCACGAAAGAAGGTTGAGCCCTACTTCGACATTGGTTTAGGAGACGACTTCTATATGCACATGAATAAGCGTCAGACTATGTGGTATGCACACCCTAACGAGGCGTTTTGGGATTATTGGAGAGAGAATAAGGCCGACCTAAAGGAGAGCGGCGTTTGGGTCTCTAAGTTAGACGGTCAATGGTTCGTATTCCGAAGAGTTGAGGAAGGCGAGGTTATGTGGCTGGATGATGACGGGTATGACGTGAATGACCTTGATGTGGAGGTGAGCGCATGAACGAAGATGTATTCGGATTTGCAACAGGCACGACAGACGGAAGCGGAGTCGTGGATATGGGGGATGGCGTATTCATCCCCACGCAAGACTTTAGAACGGTGCGTTTGCCCGAAGAACATGGAGGGCATTGGGTGGCCGTGATTGATACAGACGACTTAATCATAGGTGGATACAATGCGAAGGCGTATCTGCTGGCCGGAGATGTGTCCGTTATCTCCATAGACGGCTATGAAGGAGGCACACAATTATGGGTGGCTACAAAACAAATAGAGCATTGGTTTGCAAATGAGGAGGAATGAAAAATGAAAGAAACAGAAGACAAAGAAGTTACGATGAAAATACAGACGAGCGCACAACCCCCGTTGGCCGATGCCTTCACCACATGGATGCGTGAAGGTATATTGGCCGACAGGTTCAGCATACCTACGGGTGTTCAATTCGACCCCGAAGATATGAAAATCAGTATGCCCGCTGGCTTAGTGTTCTTGCAAGATTGCTGGGCTAAGGCTTGCGTAGGCGCATTTATCGCTATGAACAACCCATTACCAAACCAAACAGGCGAAGATATGGTTAAAACCATGCGAGCCACAGTTGCAAAAAGACTTGAACAACACATGGCCGATGATGGAGATTTGTTCTTCCGATATAGTGCATGGGTTGATTTGCAACTTTACAACGGCGAGGATGAAGGAAATCCCGAAGAAGTGATGAAGAAGAATCTCGGCGCACTTGCAAAGTATTGTGCGGTAGCCGCCTATGATACTGCGACCGCGAATGCCGAGACATTACGAGACGACATTATGCTCAATCCACACCTACGAGAAACCCTACACGCAAGCGTAGCGAAGACAGAAGAGGCCTTGAACATGGGTGAAAGCGACTTGCAGAATATGCTAAAAGGAGAAGTTGCAACTGATGACGAAGAAGACTTTGACGAAGACTTCGTGGGAGAATGGGGGTGAGAGTATAGCGGTGAGCAACATACCCACCAGCGTTAGGCGCAAGGGTCTCCGTGTGGTCGCTCGCTACGGAGGCGCAACCGCTACATACAGGGCTACCAGCACACGAGCCGCCCGTAGGCTTGCGGATAGGCTTAGGCGTGGATACTGCGAGAAGGTTGATTTTCAAGCCAATGTTCATATACCGAGCAGCGAGGAGGAGTAGTTGATGACCGACACCACATGGCTACTGATACCAGCAGATATTGACCGAGATGTTAGCATCTTGCACGAGGGCAAGGATGCAGACGATATTACCCTTAAGCAGTTGCAAACTGCCGTAGGTGGGCTCATAGAATACGCCCGCCACGAGTTAAGCGACAGGAATACTGAAATTATTGTGAATGAAGAGGGCTTAATGTTGGGGCTACTTCCAAATGTGAGAGCAGTCGTTGCTTCTTGCATACAACAAATGCTCGTAGGTGATGCAGTCTTGCAAGTGCCTAAAGCCCATGCACCCTCACATCTAAGGGCTATGGGTGAAATCACGGCGTTTGTGAGAGAAAAGTTGCAAGAAATGGAGGAGGAATGAATATGAAAGAAGTTGAACATGGAAAAGAAATTATTGATGCCTTAGTAACAGGCATGGCGAAGGTTAGGAATATGAGAGGTGCAAACGGGAATGCCGTTCCGAATCAGTTTGAAATCTTCACCACGAATGGAATTAGAGTATTTCAATCGTATAATGCAATCGTAGCCGCTCGCATAAGTCTCGGAGGAGGCATAGGAACGAAGGTCGTATTATTCGACCCGTATTGGGATAACTATTCAGGACAAACAAACCGCTATCTTTTGCAATTCTTAATGGAAGACTCGATTAAAGATGTGCGCCGCAAGGTGGAAGACGGAGTATATGTCTTAGCCAGCGACCTAACATTGAAGGAGGATTGAACATGGATACAGAACAAATGAAACAACGACTAACAGAACAATTGCAAAACAAACTCAACGGAGGGGAGGAGGCACTTCATCAAAGTCATGTCTTTACCTCCGCTCATGCAGGTGATGCTCGCCGCACACGCAAGCCGCCACGCATGAGTTTTACAAAACCCTCCCCTCCAACACCTCTCCCTACGGATGGCGATTTCTCGCTTATTGCAAATGAGAGAGGCTTCCCAATCCTCGACTTTGTAGTTGCTTGCAACTCGTGCGGGGCAAGTGCATGGGAGGCTTGCGACACAGGTATTTGTGTGCCTCGCAAGCAAGAATGGATTACGAGAGCAAATGCAAATCGTGATTCATACCATAAACTTGCAAATAATGCCGAGACATGGAGGGTGAGCGCATGAAGGTCTTAGGTTATGTGAATATGCACATTAGCGATTCTCATGTGCCTTGCTTAAAGTGCGGGGAAGATGTTGCAACAAAAAGCATTGATAATCTGACGGATATAATGCCCGATGAATACACAATAACTGTCGAAACCGAACAATGCAAGTGTGGATTTGTAACTGTGCTGGAGTATGTGTGTAACGACAAATACTCGCTGGATGCGAGCATAGAGCGCACTAACGAAGTCCTACGAGAGCAGGGCTCAAATACGACAATATTGGCTTACACCTCTTCAAAAACTGAGTTTTTCGCTGATTCGGGAGCAGAAGGAAAACTGCTTACTAAGGAGGAAGTGATTGAATGAGATTTTACACACTAAGAGAATTAGCATCGTATCGGTTTGACGAATGCACGGGTCAATCCGATATTCTTTGCCCCGAATGCAATTACCAACTCGACTTTTTCACACACCACCCAAAGATAGGGCAGGTGTGGCTTTCTTGTCCGTATCAAGATGGGTGCGAGTATGCACGAGGCGGGGGCAGGTTAGCCACCGAAGAAGACTTAGACGAAGGAACAGAAATACAGGTGTTTGAATGATGATTGTTAGAAATGTAGTTTGCAACAAATGCGGCAACACATTACCGCCGCATCATGCGGATACGCACCTTGATGCAGAACACCCAATCCACGAATGCCCTCACCTATGGGATGACGGAGACGAAATCACAGACATGGCTAAAGTTATACAAATGTTGCGGTTCATTTGCACGAACCAACGAGACCATGTGCATGAATACCTTAGCGGTATATCGGACATAGATGATTTAGCAGAAGCATTCGATTACGAGGAGGAAGAGTAATGGGAAACAATTGGAATAGCAGACAACCAGCACGAGACAAACACGCCTTAGAGCGCATCAGAAAGCGTTACAACAGGTGGAAGGCCGCATACGCAGATAAGAGCGGGAAGTGGAGCGAGGCGAAGGTTAGAGAATGGTTTGAGAGTAGGCCACGCACTATCGCCGCCCGTGAGAAGGCATTTGTAAAGGAGATGAAAGAATGAATGATATTGATTACATACCAATAGTGTTTGTTCTCTCCACCTTCTGTTGGTTGATTGGGAGAATGGTTGTGCTATACATTGGGGCGGTGATTGAATGAAATTAAAAATTGCAAGTTATCAACCCAAACCCGATGGTATGAGATGTTCTCCGGTGTATTCCATTGTATATGAAAAAAAGGGGCGAATCAAAAGCGAATTAACATGGTGTAATGCCGGAACAGGAACACACGGACACTTAGGAGCGGTGGAGGGGATGGCCTTCTGCGCCGCTTGCGGTCAAGAGATAGGCAACGAGAAGGTGATTGAATGAGAGAAAGTGAAAAGAAAGGAGAAATATTGCTACGGATACAACAAATACAGTTGAAACTCGC
>MDTE01088918.1_pt1 | contig 24563 bp, 20 predicted proteins | sample 811231 | NCBI WGS metagenome assembly MDTE01 (sample SAMN05326651, study PRJNA326480) | marine metagenome | isolation source: seawater | place: Indian Ocean: Red Sea | collected 2010 | reverse complement strand
CGATAGACCAATGTGACTCCAGCACGCAAATCTGCTGCGCTGGCAGAACCACCCTGCGCATCGGGCACTGACATGGGGTAAAGGTCCCCATTGTCAGTCGCAAAAATGCGAAAGCCCAACCCGACGTTTTTCAGGTTACTAGTACACTTGATTTTCTGCGCCTTGGCCTTGGCTTTAGCCAGAGCCGACAACAGCATGCCCGCCAAAATGGAGATGATGATGATCACGACCAACAGCTCGATGAGCGTGAAAGCGTCTATTTTCGTTTTTTCAAACGTTGATTCATACTTATGACGATTGAGGTTGTTAACTTCGATTGGGTTGCTCGGAGGAGACTATGTACGAATCTTTATCGTAATAATATCCGTATTTACACTATTATGGTGTAAGTGTTTTCTCGTAGTTAAGGAATATTGGGCAAGGAAGGAATCAAACGGCATGTTCCGCCCATCGAATCGCGAGCTGCATCAGCTCATGACGCGAACGGAGCATCAGCTTCTGTCGCATATGCGAACGATGCGTCTCCACCATTTTAACACTGATATTCAACAGTTTGGATATTTCCATGGATGTTTTGGCTCGCCCAATCCACGTAAGGATTTCCAATTCCCTGTCCGTCAGCCGCTCCATGGGAGACAAGGACACATTCGATTTGCTGGGGCTCCGGCTCAAACGATCCAGTAGCTGACCGGACATGTTTGGACTGAGGTAAACCTGCCCTTCAAGGACTTGTCGCACCGCATGAACCAGGGTTTCGGGTGGTGACGACTTCATCAAGTAGCCACGGCCTCATGAGGTTAACACTCGTTCCGCATAGTATTTCTCCTCATGCATGGAATACACCAACACGCTGAGTTCTGGCATGCTCTGAAGCGAAAGTTTTAGAAAATCCAACCCGCTTTGCCCCTCCAGGACCAAATCGGCAATGACCAGGTCCGGGCGGAGGGTTGGAACGCTTTCAAGCGCTTCGGCTGCCTGAGCGGACTCCCCGACAATGCAGCAGGCACCATCCTCTTCAAGCAGATGCTTGATTCCGGATCGTATCGTGGGATGATCTTCCAGAAGATAAATACGCTTGGGCGCGGCTTCAGCATCGTGATCACTGGAAGATGAGGAAGATGGGTTCATAAAGAGGGTGGCGATCGGGTGCTGACCTTTCGCATATCAGCAGATTCACACGATCAAAAGCAATCGAATTATCACCGTGATTCTCGTAATTGCAGACGATTTTTCCGGCGCTGCGGAGATGGCCGGCATGGCCTTTCGCCAAGGCATGAGGGCACGAGTGAGCACTCGGCGCGCACACCGCATGAGAGAGGGTCTTCTGGCCATGGATACCCGCACTCGCATGGCCTCGAGCTCGCGAGCTTGCCAAGCCATTCACGCGTTGTTCCAGGGAATCGACCTGGATTGTGTCCCTTGGATATTCAAGAAGGTGGATTCGGTTCTACGAGGCCATGTGCGTCTGGAAATCGAAAGTATTCTCTCCCTGACGGGCCTGCAGCGAGCGCTCCTGATACCGGCCAATCCAAGCAAGGGACGCGTCATTGTGGATGGGTACTATCACATTCAAGGAGAGCCCCTCCATGAAACCTTCTTCGCACGCGATCCACATTACCCAAGGCAATCCTCCTCCATGATGGATTTGATGGGTAGGGAGGGTTCCTACCCTGTCCACCTGATTGAGGAACCGAAACACCTGAACAAAGAAGGGATCTTGATTCCTTCGATTGAGCACATGAGTCAGGTCGTCAACTGGGCAAACCAAGTAGCGGACTCCTGCCTTATGGCAGGGGGCGTGGATTTCTTCGAAGCCTTGCTCAAGGCAAAAGGTTCCAAACCTGAAAGCTGCTCCGCGAACCTCTCCCCAACGAATGATCTACCGAACCAGCTCTTTGTCTGCGGAAGCCCTGGAGCCTTGGCTGCGGGTCGGCTCAACTGGTGTCACCAAAACGGGATTCCCGTCCACGAATGCTCCTCGACCTGGCTTGCATCTTCCGACATGGCCCCTCCACAGACCTGGGTGGAGGATGCCATTGGCCATTTACAAAAGACAGGACAATGCCTTGTAACCACCTCCGCTGAGCCCTTGAATCATCTGATGAACGGAAAAACCGCAGCATCACGCCTGGTCCAGATCGTTCGCCACATCATGGCCGGGATCCAGGTGGACCAAGTGTTTGTCGAAGGAGGAGAAACGGCTCTGGAGCTGGCCGACGCAATGGGCTGGCATGATTTCCGAGTGACTCGGGCTTCCAGCGAAGGGATCCCCGAGCTTGAACATCACTCAAACCACCTTCCAACCTTCATTCCCAAGCCCGGGAGTTACCCCTGGTCTGATGAATGGCTTGTCGAACGCTAGGGAGTCTCATTTAATCATGACATGCTGCGTCACATCCAGTACCGAGCCTCTCGAGTCAGCAAAATTTCGCTCAGATGGCCTGTTGTCCTAGGCATGGTGTGCGCCAGCATGGTAGGTGCAGAAACCCCAACGAGCATGCAACTTGAAAAAGACATCCCTTACGCTCAAGTAGGAGACCTCACTCTCACACTCGATCTTTATCGTTCTGCTTCCCGACAAATCAGTCCCTTGATCGTTTGGGTACATGGCGGGGCTTGGCGAGCGGGTAACAAGTCCAGCATGCCATTGCAAGGATTGGTAGCCGAAGGGCATGCCATCGCCAGTGTGGATTACCGATTGACCACACAGGCAAAATTCCCGGCCAATGTGCATGACATCAAAGCTGCCATTCGATTCCTGAGAGCGAAAGGACCATCCCTTGGCATCGATGCGGAGCAAATCGTGATTGCAGGTGCTTCAGCAGGTGGGCACCTCGCAGCCCTTGTAGGGGTGACGAACGATCATGCAGCCCTCGAAGGCACCATTGGGGATCAGCTGGAGACTTCTTCGAGCGTGCAAGGGGTGATCTCCTTTTTCGGAGCCTCCAATTTAACTACGATCCTGAATCAATCGACTCCTCACGGATTGAGTGTGCGCATACCCGCCTTAAAGCTTTTACTAGGTGGTGCACCTGAAGAGGTCCCTGACACGGCACGACTGGCGAGCCCGGTTTTTCATACCGACAAGACAGATCCACCCTTGCTGATGATCCATGGGGACCAGGATCCGCAAATGCCGATCAATCAGTCCTTGGAACTTGCTGGCAAATACCAGGACACCGGTTGCGCCGCCACACTTCATGTGCTGCACGGCGGGGCTCATGGGGGACCGGATTTCTACGATCGCACACGCATGACATGGGTCCGTCAATTTCTGAAGACCCATTTACCATGAAGTTCATTTCTTCTGGGCTATCGCATGATTGTCTGCGCCCTTGGGGCAAGATCCTCGGGTTGGCATGGCTCCTGTGCATGGGTTGTCGCCCCCAGGAGGCCGAGGTATCGGCTGGAGCCCAAAAGATCCCTTCTGCTTCACACCCGGAGATTCGACCTCATTACGCCCTTCTTCAAATTGATGACTGCCAGGGAGTCTGCGATGGCTCCGGAGGTGTGGCCATCGATGAGAAACACTTTGTGATCGTCAATGACGAGACCAGTGAACTCCTGATCTATGAACGATCCCGGTCCGGCCTACCCAAACAACGCTTGAATATTCGAAAGCATCTGGATCTAAAGAAAAAAGAGGAGGCCGATCTCGAAGCCATGGCTCGTGTGGGTAGCACCTTCTACGTGATAGGTTCTCACTCTCGGGACAACGAGGGTAAGAAACAAAAGGAAAGACGAGCCTTCATGGGGTTTTCGCTAGAACCTGAAGCAGGGCTCTTTCGATTGCAAGTAGAGGGAAAACCCTACGACGATCTCATGTCCGATTTACTCAAGGACCCTTCCATGGCGCACCTGAGCCTGGAAAGCGCTTACCGGCAAGCGGGTGATGATCCCAAGGGTCTCAACATCGAAGCACTCTGTGCAGGTGCCAACAACTCACTGTGGATCGGCTTTCGTGGACCACTGATCGACGGGAAAGCCCTGATGGTGCAATTGTCAAATCCTCAAAGAGTCTGTTTCGGGACGCAGGCTCGATTCGGAGGCTACGCCCTTCTGGATCTGGGAGGTCAATCCATTCGGGGTGCCGACAGTTTGGGAGAGGACATCTTGATCATTGCGGACGATCCTTGGAAGCAGAAGGGTGCCAACCTTTTTTTCTGGGATGGCAAGACCTCGACCCCCGAGCCCATTCCCATGGATGGGCTGGCACTTCTGGATCCGGAGGCAGTTTTTATCTTTCCCGATACCCAATGGCAGATTCTCCAGGTTCTCAGCGACGATGGAGGCAGGCGGCGGGGAGAAAAAGACTGCGGCAATCTCGATACTCCATCTGCCATGGGCTTTCGAAGTGCCTCTTTTGCTTACTGATCTCTAAAAAGCATGCGCGTCTGCTCCACCCATCCCGCTGGACGTTGGCCTTGGCCCTGCATGCCCAAATCCCCCAGCTCCACTCGCATGGCTTGTGCCTGGGCAAGCAACCGCTCCACCACTTCCGGATGATGCTGTGCGACATCATGCTTTTCTCCGGGATCCTGCTGTAAATCAAAGAGCATCATCGATGTTTGCGCCACAGGTTTTCCCCAGTTGCGAAGCTTGGGCAACAAGGCAAGATGGAGCTTCCATCGGTGATCTCGAATCGCCTGCAGCTGCTGCATTTGATAGTAGCAGAAAGTTTTTCTCGGCGAAGGATGGTGCTTTCCAGGCTCATGCCAAACAGACCAGAGATTCCTTCCATCGATCACGCGATCCTCTGGCACCGAGGCCTTGGCGAGAAAGGCCAATGTTGGAAACAAATCCATGGTGGCGCTCAAGGCATCCGACTGTGTCCCCGCAGGGATGACACCTGGCCACCAGGCAATAAAGGGTTCCCGCATACCTCCCTCCCATGTCGAACCCTTGTATCCTCTGAGCGGACCGTTACTACGCCCTCGTCCCGCAGTCGCTCCATTGTCTGAGGTGAAGATCACTAAGGTGGATCGCTGATTCTCCTGCTGACTTTCCCGAATGTGTTGAAGAATGTTACCGACCGAAGCATCCAGTTCCTCTATCACATCACCGTAAAGACCATTGGAGGATTGGCCCTTGAACCGCTCGCTGGCGTATAGAGGAACGTGAGGAAAGGTGTGGGGCAGGTAAATAAAAACCGGTTGGCGGGGGTGATCCCTCAGGAACCTGATGCACTCTTGAGTGTAGCGCTCGGTCAAGTTGGTCTGATCGACGGGAGCTTCGACGACCCCTTCTCCCCGTATGAGAGGCAGCGGTGGTCGTGAGGTATTTTTTCGTTCACCCATGTCGTTGCTGTAGGGTAGACCAAAAAAAAGATCAAAACCCTGTCGAGTGGGCAGAAAGGGTGGCTGATCTCCGAGATGCCATTTCCCAATGCAAGCAGTCGCATAACCCTGTTGCTTGAGCAGCTCTGCCAGGGTGATTTCATCCGGGTGAAGACCCTTCTTACCTCCGGGAAAGAGAACGCAGAGATTCTGATGATCCACATGCATGTTCACCCGCTGTGCGTAACAGCCGGTCAAGAGACTACTGCGTGAGGGCGTACAAACGCTGGAACTGGAGTAGAACTGCGTCATCCGAAGCCCCTCAGCTGCCATCCGATCCAGATGAGGAGTCGAATGACTCCTAGCCCCAAACGGTCCAATATCTCCGTAACCCAGATCGTCGCAAAAAATGAGAACGATATTCGGGGATTCAGGCGACTCTCGGGAAGCTCCGTGGACCGTGCAGGGAACCCAGCATGGCAGCATCGCTATCCATAGGAGACAGTGACTCAGGTGACGACAGATGGTGGAAAAAGGAGGCATGCTTCATTGAAGCCTGATCCCTGGGGACAGGCAACTCTCAAGCCAGCCGTCCGTAAAAGCTTTGACTCAGAGGAACGCTGTTCCTTTGAGCAGCCATTGAAGCAGATTGCGTTTTCATGCAACGAACACAAAAAAACCACCCCCAGATCGGGGGTGGTTCCCATTTCATGCAAAAGCCAAGCCGTTGCTATTTTTCCTCGGTGGCCTGTCCCGTCTTGTTTTTCTTGAGATAGGCGTCCACTTCGTCTTTTTTGATCACTTCAGGCTGAGCCCCTTTCTTGAGTTCCTCGGCCGACGGCACCTTGATGATGTCACTGGTAATGGGCTGAGCAGGCTTGGGCTTGGCGCTGGTTTCAATGCCGAGAAGCTCCACCTCGAAGAGAAGGGTAGAATTCGGCGGAATGTTCCGATTGCCATTCGGCCCGTAGGCAAGATCCGATGGAATGAATAATTGCCACTTGGAACCGACACTCATGAGCTGGAGGGCTTCGGTCCAACCTCGAATGACCCCGGTCACATTGAAACTGGCAGGCTTGCCACGCGAGTAACTGCTGTCAAATTCTTTCCCATCCAGAAACGTGCCACGATAGTGCACAGTGACCTTGTCCGAGGCGGTAGGAACCGCGCCGGTTCCCTCAGAGATCACCTTGTATTGAAGGCCACTTGCCAGAACTTTGACGCCCTCTTTGGCTCGGTTTTCTTCCAGAAAGGCTTTCCCTTTTTCCAAGTTTTCGCCCGCAATGCGATCCTGTTCGGCCTTTCGACGCTGTGAAACCAGTTCGTTGATTTCCTTGGTGGCAGCGGCAATGTCGGCATCTTCCATCAGAGATTGATCGGCGATGTAGTCCTTCATGCCCTGAAAAAACATGTCCAGATCCACTTCAACACCATTCTGCTTGAGCAGTCGCCCATAGTTGGCACCCAGGGCATAGCCATGGCGCTTGTTCTGGTCCTCAAAATCTTCCGTGGTAGCTCCCCTGAGGCACACCATGGCAAGAACGGTCATACAAATGATTGATAAGTATTTTTTCATAAACATCCAATTGCGTTGCATACGATAGATAAAGACGACTTTGGTTGCTTATCATCCACCACGGTTGGCGTCGAGGTTTTTGCGTCCGCACCCGGTTGGCTTCCAAGCCTTCTTGGGCATGCGCTGATGGGGCAATCCGGGAAAAAACATGGCTTCTTCCTTGATTTGACGTCCGGGCCAAAGGTTAATCTCGGGGAGAAAACAAAAGCAGGAAACTCCAGAGAACGCTTGTGCTATCTGGGTACATTTCCGGCCATTGAATGTATGCCCCATGGAATCAGTCGCCACACCCATCAAACCTCATAAAGCACTTGCCGCCGCTCAGGAAGCAGCCATGGCTGCCGGCAAATTGATGTTTCAAAATGTTCGCAAACATAAGAAGCGCCAGGAAGAAAGCCAGCATGACATCAAGTTGGAATTGGACCAGCGGTGTCAGCGACGGATCGAAAAAATCCTTCGATCGGCTTTTCCAACCTTACCTGTATTGGGCGAAGAGGGTTTTCTAGGTGATGTGCAAGAGCCCACCCGGTGGATTGTCGATCCCATTGATGGAACGGTTAATTTTACTCATGGCCTGCCCCATGCCTGTGTGAGCATTGCCCTCCAGGAGCGCAAAAAGACTGGGCGCGATAAAGTCGGCTACGAGACAGTTCTGGGACTGGTCTATGATCCATTTCTCGACGAAATGTGGACGGCCTTGAAGGGGAAGCCAGGCCGATTAAATGGGCGTCTCATTCGCCCAAGCTCTCACTCGCAGCTCAAAGAAACCATGCTGGCCATTGGATTTTCAAAAACAACAGAAGCATTGGATGAGATGCTCCCTGCCTTCAACCAATTGGTCTACAAGGTTCGAAAAGTGCGCATCATGGGAGCCGCAGCCCTTTCCCTGGTCTGGATTGCGGATGGCCGACTGGATGCTTTCATGGAAAAAGGCGTCCGGATTTGGGATATCGTTGGGGGTGGATTCATCCTTCAACAGGCTGGAGGTGATTTCTATCACCAAGCCATCGATGATGCCTATCGCTACGCCATGATCGCCAATAACGGTCATTTGCGTCGCAAGCTCTTGCCATACATGCCATAACTGCCATAGAGGGATCTCATACCATGGAATACGAACCGATCATCGGGCTTGAAACCCACGTCCAGCTCAAAACCCAATCGAAAATGTGGTGTGGCTGTGCCAATCAATACGGGGCCGAGCCCAACACCCAGGTTTGCCCTGTCTGCCTTGGCATGCCCGGAGTACTCCCCGTTCCCAATGAAGAAGCCCTGCGATTGACTGCATTGACAGGTTATCTGCTTCATTGCGAGCTGCCAGGCCATGTGGAATTTGATCGCAAAAATTACTTCTATCCGGATGTGGCCAAGAATTACCAGCTCACCCAGTTGGCTCATCCTTCCACTCTCCACGGCTACGTGGACTTTGAGGTGAAAGGCGAGCCCATGCGTGTGCGAATCACACGCGCGCATTTGGAGGAAGATGTCGGCAAGAGCTTTCACTTTGATCGTCAAAGTGGGGTGGACTTCAATCGAGGTGGGGTGCCTTTGCTGGAGATTGTTTCAGAACCCGATATCACCAGTGCCGACATGGCCCATGCCTATCTCAATGCGCTCAAGGATATTCTTGTCTATGGCAAGATCAGCGACTGTGACATGGAAAAAGGCATGGTCCGCTGTGATGTGAATATCAGTGTGCGTCCCAAAGGAAGCTCTACCTTGGGGGCCAAAGTTGAGATTAAAAACATGAACAGCTTCAGCGGCGTACGAAGGGCCCTCCAGTATGAAATCCCTCGGCAACTCGAAGCCATCCGAAACGGAGAGACCATTCACCAGGAAACCCGACGATGGGATGATGTCGCAGGTATCACAGAGAGCATGCGAACCAAGGAGGATGCCCATGACTATCGCTATTTTCCATGCCCTGACCTCGTACCTTTTGAGCCTTCCAAAGAATGGTTTGAACAGGTTCAACAAGGTGTCGTTGAACTTCCCCTGGACCGCAAGAAGCGTTTCATGGATCAATACCAGCTGCCGGATGGCGATGCGGAGGTGTTTGTCAATGACGTAGCGCTGGGCGACTATTTTGAGGAAACCGCTCAGCGCGGCGGAAACCCCAAGGCCCTCGCCAACTGGGTCATCAACAATCTCAGGGCCAATCTTGTGGAAACTCAAACCCACTTGAAGGACGTCTCGTTTGTACCAGAGCACTTGGTCGAACTCACCGAATTGGTCGAGTCCGGAAAAATCAGCAGTAAGATTGCCCAAACCGTCTTTTCAGAGATGTTCCAGACGGGGCAATCGCCCTCCACCATTGTAGAGGAAAAAGGACTGATTCAAGTCTCGGATTCCAGCGCGATCGAGCAGTTTTGCGATCAAGCCATCGAAGCCAACCCGGGACCCGCCGAGGATTACCGACAGGGTAAGGATGCGGCACTGAACTTCCTGAAAGGGCAGGTCATGAAGCTGAGCCGGGGGAAGGCCAACCCATCCCTGGTGGGAGAGATGCTGCATCAAAAACTGCGACCCTGAATAGGGCTCTTTTTGGGGCTTTCTTCCACCCCAAAGGATCCTTGTAATGGAGGAAAAACTCCCCATGAGGTCATGCAAGTATCTTCATGGCTGCTAGCCTATCGCTTTGGGGACTGTCATCAGGGCGCTAGAGGTAAAGTGATCAAACTTTGATATTGATGCCCTGGAAGGCGTTTCACCCATTGTTTCATCTCAAGCTCTGAAAGAAGCATGGACACTTGAGAAACGGGTAATCCACAAGCTTCAATCAAGGCATCCACGGTGAGCTCCTGACCTTGCAAATGGAGCATCAACTGCCTTTGTTCAGAAGTCATCTCAACCTTTTGCTTCTCGCTTGGGGACCCTTTGTGCCCCGACCTGGAAGCTGGGAACAAATATTCAAACTCTGAAAGCACATCTTCGGCGTGCTCGGTTAATTTCGCCCCTTGCTTAATCAATGCATGACAGCCTTTGCTGTTGAGGGCATCAATTCGACCGGGCAGGGCAAAAACCAAACGCCCATAGTCAAGGGCCTGATGGGCCGTGATAAGGGCACCACTCGAGGAGCCGGCTTCCACGACAATCACACCAAGGCTCATCCCTGCCACGATCCGGTTGCGCATGGGGAACGATTGGCGAGTAGCATGACGTCCAAAAGGAAACGAAGTGATCAGGGCGCCATGCTCAGCAATCCGATGGAACAAGCCCACGTGCTGTCTGGGGTAGAGGCAATCCAAACCACTCCCCAACACAGCCAAGGTTCTGCCTCCCGCCTGCATGGCGCCCTGATGGGAGGCTCCATCCACACCCCTGGCCCCACCGCTGATCACACTCACCTGCGCTCTGGCCATTTGAATGGCAAGCCGCCTTGCCGATTCCAGGCCATAGGCCGAGGCACGCCGAGACCCCACCATCGCCAGGCCAAGATGATCGCATGGCTCAATCGATCCCTGAACGTACAATACTGCAGGAGGATCGTATATTTCTCTCAATGCCTGGGGGTAATTTGCATCTTCAAGAGTGATCCATTGACAGGGATGCTGCTGGATTCTTTGTAGCTCGCCGACCAAATCCACCCGGTTTTCCCAATCGCAGATGGAACGAGCCGTTTCCTCTCCCAAGCCATGCACTTGACGCAGCTGACTCATCGATGCTGCCAAAATGGCTTCTGGCCGACCAAAAACTTCCAATAGCCTTCTGAGCCGAACGGGGCCCACGTGATCCAGCAAGTGAAGGGCAAGGTAGGCTTCTTTTGAATTCATGTCCGATGGCCATCAGACAGGTTGAAAGCTTCCCTTTCAAGGTGGAGGCCTACCCGCCTGGGCCCTTGATCGATGAGTGGATGTTCGGGTTTTGAGAACTCAAACCCGGTCATCCATGGTCATTTGGAATGGACCGGATGATTTCCTCCAAGGGCGTTTCACCACTGACGACTCGATCCATCCCGGCTTGCCACAAGGTGCGCATTCCGCGCTTGACCGCAACCTCCTGCAACTTGCGGGTGGGCATCTTTTCCATGACTGCCTCTCGAATCGCCTCATCCACTTCCAGCATTTCCGTCACTGAAATGCGTCCACCAAAACCGGTCATGACACAGTGCTCACACCCACCACCTTGTCGAAGACTGGCATCCTCCACACGATCGGAAGGAATCAATTTCATGTATCCCGGCTCTGGCTGATAGGGCATCGCGCACGAAGCACAATTGGTGCGGATCAATCGCAGGCCCAGAACGCCAATCACGCTGGAAGCCAGGAGAAAGGGTTCGATGCGCATGTTGATCATGCGCGCAAAAACGCCTGCTGTGCTGCTGCTATGAATGGTGCTGATGACCAAATGGCCCGTCAATCCTGCCTGAACCGCAATGTTGGCAGTTTCAGCATCACGAATCTCGCCCACCATGATCACCTGTGGGTCCTGTCGCATCAGGGAGCGGAGCGCCACAGGATACGTAAATTCCTTGGCGTGATGAATCTGAGCCTGGCTGATCAGGGGCAAATTGTACTCCACAGGGTCCTCCACGGTACTGATACTGATGGTGGAACCATGTTTTTCAGCCAGGTGAGTCAAGGCAGCATAAATAGCTGTGGTCTTGCCGGATCCAGTCGGACCCGTCAGCAGGATCATGCCGCTGGGTTTGGAGAGCAATTGTTTGAGACTGGCCAGTGTATCGGCTTCCAGGCCCAGATCATCCAGATTGAAACTGCGCTTGTTCGGATCAAAAATACGAATCACGATTTTTTCCCCCCGCAACACAGAGCCCTGCAAACTCCCTCGCACAACCGGAAAAAACGACATGCGCAATTCGACGCCACCTGAGGTGGTGTCCATCTGGGCGTGACCCTCCTGAGGGCGATCGGACTCGTAACTGATCAGATTGGCCATGACCTTCAAACGGCCACTGAGCTTTTCACTCAACTCCAACGGCAAGTGCAGCAACTCCTGCAGCACCCCGTTCAATCGAACGCGAACCGCGAGACTGGTATCCCACGGTTCCAGATGTATATCACTGGACCCCGCATCGATGGCATCCTGGATCATCATGTCAACAAGTTGGGCAATCTCCGCCTGAGCTGGGTCAGAAAGACTGTCTAGGTATTGGGTGGCTCGATTCATAAGGTTTTGTGGGATTAATGACTCAAAGATGACGGTGACTCAATGCATTTTACACAAGGGGGTCATGACTTGAATGCATTGCTTGTAGTTGATCGGGAATGGTTTGTGCATCCGATTGCGGTATATTTTGAAAATCCGGGTTGAAACCCAAGCAAGGTTTGGCATGATTCTCCCTGAAGAAGTTTGAATTATGAGTGAAACAAGTCCTTCCCTGAATATCGTTGCTTATCTGAAACCTTCCTGCGGCTGGAGCCAGGGGGTTCGAGCCATCATGCGAAAGTATCAACTCGCCTTCGAAGATAGGGACATCATCAATGATCCTTCCCAGCGCCAGGAGATGATCGAGAAGAGTGGCCAGATGCTCAGTCCATGCGTGGAAATCAATGGTCACATGCTGGCCGATGTCAGTGGCGAGGAAGTGGAAGCCTACATGTTGGCCAACGGCATGGTAGCTCCATCCTCGGTGCAGCCAGATGCCCCTATCAATGCACCTTGCCCAGATGAAATGCCACAGGCTCAGCGCATGCAATTTGGATCTTGAGATGAACTAGCTTCATCACCCATCAAATCAAAAAAAGGCTCCCAATTGGGGGCCTTTTTTGTAGGCCCGCTCATCCGGACAGCAAGAAGCTGCCCACTTCCACTCCAGCCACTTCGACAATGGGTTGCCGAAAAATTGGGGTTAGACGATGAATGTCTCACCCCTTTGGACAGAATGACGCGCATGAAATCCTTTTCTCAACACGAAATTGATCTGAGGTGGATGAGCGGTGGCAGGCGCATCCGAATCGTTGGAACAAGCCCTACGATCATGCTTTCCATCAATGATGTTTTCCAAGGCTGGTTTGCCAACCCGAAGGGAGCTTGCGACGCCTTGGATCACTCGATTTGCCTATCGAACATCAGGACTGCCCGAGGCACTCATGAGACCCGAAGCCAGAGAGACCCCACCGCATGATTGCCACCAGCTCATCCGGAAGGTAGGCTTCTTGCCATGAGGTTTTTCTCTCACTCCAAGTATTCCAAGCACGTTACTCAAGGAAGGAAACCCTGGGCCGCCTTCACCCGTTTTCTATGTTTTCAAGGGTCTTGCCTTATTCTGGCCACCAGCTTGGGGGCTCAATGGGGAGAACCTAAATTTCGGCAGTTGGAAGAAATCCTACCGACCCCCAATGCATACCGAACCGCTTCAGGGGCACCGGGAGAATCCTACTGGCAGCAAAAAGCCGATTACGACATCAAGGTGGAGCTCGATGACGAGCTTCAACGCATCGTGGGTTCTGAGGTGATCCACTACCAGAACAACAGCCCGGATGACCTCGATTATCTCTGGATCCAAATTGATGCGAATCTTTTCGCCAAGGACTCCGATGGCCATCTCACTGAATTGGCTCCTGATTTGGAAGGCTTGAAGTTCCGATCTCTCAGGGCCCTGCTTGAAAGGGAATCGTTCGAAGGGCACGCAACCATTCACAGTGTGAAGGATGCCACCGGACAGACGTTGGAGCATCAGGTGATCAAAACCATGATGCGTATCGACCTGCCCACCCCACTCCGCGCAGGCGAATCCATGCGTTTTTCCATAGCCTGGTCCTATAACATCATTGACGCACAACTCATACGGGCTCGAAGTGGCTATGAATTTTTCGCTGAGGATGGAAATTTCATCTACGAAATGGCTCAATGGTTTCCCCGTATGGCAGCCTACACCGACGATCGCGGCTGGCATCACAAACAGTTCCTGGGGAGTGGTGAATTCACTCTCGAGTTTGGAGACTATGAAGTTGCCATCACGGTTCCCAACGACCACATCGTCGCAGCCACCGGAACCCTTCAAAACAAGGAAGAGGTCCTGAGTCCGCTACAGCTGGAAAGACTCCAGGAGGCTTCAGGGAGGCGGACACCCACTTTCATCGTGACACCGGAAGAAGCGAAGACCAATGAGACCACACCAGCTACCGGCAAAAAAACATGGGTCTTCCAGGCAGAAAACGTCCGCGATTTTGCTTTTGCTTCTTCACGCAAATTCATCTGGGATGCCATGGGCCACACCAGCGGAGATCAGGAGGTCATGGCCATGTCCTTTTACCCCAACGAAGCAGAACCGCTGTGGAGTCGTTATTCCACACACGCCGTTGCTCACACGATGGAAGTGTACTCAAGGCATTCTTTTGACTACCCCTACCCGGTAGCCATTTCGGTCAATGGACCGGTTGGAGGCATGGAATATCCCATGATCTGCTTCAACGCGCCTCGCCCCCTGCCCGATGGCACCTATTGGGGCATTCCCAAAAGCAGGGAGCAATGGATGCATTCCAAATATGGGTTGATTTCTGTCATCATCCACGAGGTCGGGCACAACTACTTTCCCATGATTGTCAATAACGATGAAAGGCAATGGACCTGGATGGATGAAGGCCTCAACACCTTTCTGCAGTATCTTGCGGAGCAGGAGTGGGAAGAAGATTATCCATCGAATCGAGGAGAACCCAAAAAGATGGTGAGCTACATGACCTCCCCCAATCAGGTGCCCATCATGAGTAATTCTGAATCGATTCTACAGTTTGGCAACAACGCCTACGGAAAACCTGCTACCGCCCTGAACATCCTCAGGGAGACCATTCTTGGTCGTGAACTTTTTGACTTTGCCTTTCGTACCTATTCCCAGCGATGGCAGTTCAAACGCCCTCAACCGGCGGACCTTTTCCGAACCCTTGAAGATGCCTCCGGGATCGATCTGGACTGGTTTTGGCGCGGTTGGTTTTATTCGACGGATCATGTCGATCTGGCCATTACTCAACTCACAGAATACCAACTCGACACGTTGGATCCCATCATCGACAACCAGCGTCGCAAACAGGAGCGCGACAAGGAACCTCGAACCATCAGCGAGCTCCGAAACGACGACCTTAAGCGACTGGTGGATCGCTACCCCGAATTGGTTGATTTTTACAATGACTATGACCCTCTGGATGTCCTTGAGGAAGATCGGGAGAAAAGCCAGGAGACTCTCGAAAAGCTGAATCCCAAGGACCGCGATTTGCTGAAACTGGAACACCACTTTTATGTCGTCGAAGTGGAGAACATCGGTGGACTGGTCATGCCGGTGATTCTGGAAATTGAGTATTTCAATGGGAACCGAGAAACCCGTCATTACCCCGCTGAAATCTGGAGACGAGACAGTCAATCGGTTCGTAAATTGCTCATCACGACCGAACCCATCCGTAACCTTCGGCTGGATCCTCACCTTCAGACCGCGGACAGCAATCTGGCAAACAACCAGTTTCCTCCCAAAATTGGTTCGGCACGCTTTGAACTCTCATCTGAGAAAGAAGAAAAGAACCCCATGCAAAAGGCTGGGCATGGAAAAGAGGCAACCGAGGAAACGCCCTGAGCCCTATTATGACTCCACACATGCAGGCGTTAACGTTACGTTTTCTGCTGAACTTCTGGGCGCTGATGGCCATCGCGTGGACTTGCCACGCTGAATCTGAAACACCTCCAGCCATGACTCTTGAAGACGTCGATGGACGCAAAAGGGATATTCCCACCAAGTCTGGGAAATGGCAGGTCTGGGTCATTGGTAGTCGAGATTCTGCCAAAGATTCCGCCGCTTGGGGTCAGGCAGTGGAAGCAGGTTTCAAAAACCAGTTGGACATTGTTTCCATCGCTGAAATCTCAGGAATCCCCAAACTGCTGCGTTCATGGGTTCGGGGTAAAGTGGCACGCGAACACGGGCGTTTTATCCTCATCGACTGGGAAGGAACGCTACGCAAGCGTCTTTCGCTTGAAGGGCCCTTTCCCCATCTCATCGTGTGGGATCCCCACGGAGAAAGGTGCTTGCAGGCGCACGGAGCGTATAGCTCAGAAAAATGGCTTCACCTGAAGCAGAAACTGGAAGAACTGAACCCCTCTTCCTGAAATCTCCTGACCCACGGGTCAGCCCCTCAACAGAGCACACCGAAGTCAGGTCTATGAGCCCAAGACTTGCGTGAGGCTTCGACGGAGAGTGCGCACCATGCGCCGTATTTGCCCAGGGCTACAACAATAAGGCGGCATCAGCACAATCACATCTCCAATGGGTCGTGTCAGCACGCCATGCAAAGCCATGGCCTCACACACCCGTTGCCCCACCCTTTGGTTAGAGCCCCAAGCCTCTTTGGTCTTCCAGTTTTTGACCAGTTCAACCCCTACCACCGTACCCGTTTGGCGAATATCTCCCACATGTGGCGAGCCCCATAGAGAGTCACAGGCCTCTGCCAGGGTTTTCGACAAGCTTTTGCGCCATCGCAGATCGTGAAGATCCTTCAACATACGAAGGCTTTCCAAGCTTGCCGCAGCGCCCAGCTGATTTCCAGTGAAGCTGTGGCCGTGGTAGAAGGTTTTACCTGAAGCGTACGACCCCAGGAAGCTGCGAAAAATATCATCCGTGACCAAGGTTGCTGCCATGGGCAGGTAGCCGCCACTCATCCCTTTGGCCAGGCAGAGAAAATCAGCCTGCACCCCTTCACCATGGGAGGCAAACATGGGGCCCGTTCGGCCAAAACCAGTCATGACCTCATCAAAAATGAGCGGGATACCTGCTTGCCGAGCCAATCGACCCACTCGCTTCAACCAGCCTTCGGGTTGCACCACCATACCTGCCACTCCCTGAACCACGGGTTCTACCACCCAACCTGCGTATGCCTGCCCTTTGCTCTGAGCTTGTTCCAAGGTTCGCTCAACCGTCTGTACGCACTCCCATTGACAGCGCCGGTGCAAACGGGCATCCCCTCGCTCTGCTTTGGCCCGATTGAATGGGCATCGATAGCAATAAGGCGACATCACCTTGTCGGTGCGAAAGAGGAGTCGATCGTATGCGCGGTGAAAGAGAGGCACTTGCCCCAGACTCACGGCCCCCACCGTATCTCCATGGTAAGCCTGATCCAGCGAAAGAAATCGCGGATGCTTGGAAATCCCACGACGCATCGCGTGTTCATAGGCCATCTTGAGGGCCGTCTCCAAGGCGGTCGAGCCATCATCCGAAAAGAACACCTTTCGAAGTTTAGGATTTGTTAAAGAGGAAGAGGACCGAGGCCACAAGCTTGGATGATTGGCCACCTTGATCAGCTGTTCGGCCAAAAGCGAGGCCGGTTCGTTGGCCAGACCCAGGGCAGAAGAATGGCTGATGCGTGCCAGCTGCCTACGAATCGATCGATTGATGCGAGGATGCGTGTGCCCGTGCAGATTGGTCCATATCGAAGCATTGGCATCCAGATACGACTTGCCGTGCTGATCGCGTAACAGGGCGCCCTTGCCCGAAGTAATGACCAAAGGCTCCTGTTGACTCCACTCCTGCATTTGAGTGAAAGGGTGCCAGACATACTGAAGATCTTTTTGAGCCAGTGGATTCATGACGGGGAACAGTAGGATGCAGAGGTTTCCACCAACCGAGCCGCAAGGTCCTCGACCACATGGGGTGAGTGAGCGGCGCTCAAGGAGACTCGCAAACGAGCGCCATTCCGAGAGACGGTAGGATATCGAATGGCTGGGACCCAGAAGCCATGCTCGGCCAGGCTGTTGGAAAGATCCAGCGAACCTTGAGTGGAACCTGCCATCCAGGCCATGATCGGCGTCGCAAGCTCACCAGGATAGAGCCATCCCATGTCTCCGTCCTGAGCCCCCTCCGATTGCCATTTGGGAGGGATGGCCCCCTGAAGGGTCCTGATATTCAGATGCAGGCGCTCACGTTGTCGCTGCCCTTCCTGGGTTTGAAGGAGCTCCACTGCCGCCAGGGCAGCGCCACACACCACTGGTGAAGGGGCCGTTGAAAAAACCAGAGATCGGGCTCGATGCTTCAAATATTCGATGAGGTGGAAGGAACCGGCAATGAAACCTCCCGAGGCTCCCAGTGCCTTTCCCATCGTGCCCATCTGAATTTCGATGCGATCCTGCATCCCAAGCTCATGCACCCAACCAGCTCCATGAGGACCAAAGATACCCGTGGCATGAGCCTCATCCACCATGAGCCATGCTTCATACCGATCCTTGAGCTCAACGATGGAAGGGATCGGCGCTGCATCCCCATCCATGGAGTAGACGGACTCGACCACCACACCGATACGACCGCGCTCGGAAGCTGGTCGCTTCGCCATGGTTTCACGAGCCCAGGCCAACCGCTTTTCAAGCTGTTCCAAGTGATTGTGAGCAAAAACTCTGAGAGTCGCCTTGCTCATGCGCGCTGCATCGATCAGGCACGCGTGACACAGCTTATCCAAAATAAGAATATCTTGAGGCCCAGCAAGGGCCGTCAGGGTGCCCAACGCTGCGGCGTATCCCGAATTAAAAACGAGCGTTGCCTCGCATTGTTTCCATTGTGCCAGAGAGGTTTGCAACGCTCTCATGGGCTCCAGGCAACCGGTGATAAGTGGCGAAGCGCCCGACCCCGTTCCGTAAGTGTCCAGGGTTTCCCTGGCTCGCTGTTGAATCGTCGGATGCGCAGCCAGTCCCAGGTAGTCATTGGAGGAGAAATTCTCGTAGGATTTTCCTTCGAGAGATAGACGGGGACCTTGTGGACCCACCACGGGTCGCATCCAACGCTTGAGACCTTGCGCTTCGAACGATGCCACTTCCCGAGCACAAAAGGCTTCCAGGGAAAGTGAGGAGGATGGGCTCATGTGGTCAGTTGGAGGGCTCATGATCCTGAAGCTTCCTCTTTTTTGGGCGCTTCGGTGATACGCACCTGACTCACACGGTATTGTTCCATCTGCAAGACTTCCATCCGCAACCCTCCCCAGGGAACCCAGTCCCCCTCCTTGGGAAGGCGTCCCAGCAGCACGGCTACCAAACCGCCCAAGGTATGGTAGCGGCCGGGAGGCGGAGCGGGCATAGTGGCGGGGGAGAGCGCTTCCAGGGTCTCCTCAATTGTCAACATGCCATCCATGACCCAGTCGCCGTTGGAATCCCGATAGGTTTGCGGAGCTGCATCGACAGGTTGTTTGGACAGGAAGCGGCCGGCAATGCACTCCATCAGATCCATCATCGAAACCACACCTGTGGTTTCTCCGTATTCATCCACCACAAGGGCTGCGTGCCACTGACTCTTCTTGAGAGCCTCGAGCAGCTTCACGGCATGACTATGCTCAGGAACCACCAGGGTCGACCGTGCCAGGGTGAGCAGCGAAGCAGGTTCTGCGCAATGCGACCGCTCCCACAAATCCCGAAGACTTACCAGACCCAAGACTTTTTCGGTTGCCTCATCCCTCAAAGGAAAAAACATCCGATGCGAACCCTGGATCTTGGAGGCGACCACCTCTGGAGAATCATCACTCATCAGGTTGGGCACAGCCATGACCGGTGACATGATATCTCGAACCCTGGTAGCATCCAAACGCATCACCCTGGACACCAATTCAATTTCTGCATGATGAAAGACACCGGCATGGCTGCCCTGTTCCACCATCAATCGGATATCATCCTCCGAAACCTGTGCTTCACTTTGGCGCTTCACCCCCAGCACGCGTAGCATTTGCTCGGTCATCCAACCGACCACATAGACAAAGGGACTGGCCCAACGACTCAAGAGGTGCATGGCGGGAGCCAGCCAGGAAGCCAGCCGCTCACCATAAGCCAGGGCAAGGCGCTTGGGAACCAATTCCCCGAAAACAAGGGACGCCAGAGTGATGAAAACCACCACCAAACCAAAACCCAAACGATCGGCATGATCGACCAATCCGGGAAGACGCCGAAACACTTCGGAGAGATTGCGTGCCAAGGTCGCTCCTCCAAAGGCACCCGCGAGAATACCTATCAAGGTGATGCCAAATTGGATCGTCGATAAAAACCGGTTGGGAGATGCCGCCAGATCCAATGCAATCCTGGCACCCCGGTCACCTTGACGAGCCCATTGACGCAGGCGCGACTTGCGCGCCGAAACAATGGCCATCTCTGCCATCGCAAAGATACCATTGGCGGCGATCAAAATAACAAGTATGAGAAGTTCCAATCCCAGTGTGCCACTCACGAGTGTTTCCTCCTGCCATGGATCGATCCCTCAGGGAGGGCATTTGATTTTCCAACCGCCCAAGGCTACACTCGCTCTGTGATCAGGAACATCATTTTCGACTGGTGTGGCACCCTCATGGATGACCTTCCAGCCGTCTGGAAGGCCACATGCCATGTGTTTGAGAAGGCAGGCGTGCCCCCGCTGACTTTGGAAGGCTTCCGTGAACGTTTCGAATTACCCTTTGTCGGCTTCTACAAATCCCACATTCCCGATATCCCGATCGAGCAACTAGAGGCTTGGTTTCATGAAGCCTTCAGCGCCGAGCAAGACTCTGTGCGCCCCCTGAACCACGCAGCGGAATTTCTCGACTACTGTCAAAAGATGGAGCTGCGCTGCTTTGTGCTCAGCGCCATTCACCCCAGACATTTTGAGCAACATTTGGCACAAACTGGGTTTGCTTCCTACTTCGAACAAACCTACACCGGGATCTGGGACAAGCGGGATGAAATCCATGCGCTTATGGAGAGACACACATTGAATCCTGAAGAAACCCTTTATATTGGAGATATGGAGCATGATGTCGAAACCGCGCATCATGCCGGAATACCAGCTTGTGCGGTCTTGACCGGGTTCAAAGGACTGGAGGCCCTGCGTCAAACGAACCCTGAACTACTGGTTGAACACCTGGGAGAATTGCGCGAGAGGATGGTTTCTTCCCAACTCGACCCAATCGCTTCGATGAACCCCTCACAGAACCACTTTCCCATTCCAACGGTCGGAGCACTGATCCATGATCACCAGGGTAGAGTCCTCATGATTCAAACCCACAAGTGGTCCGACAAATGGGGTATTCCAGGAGGTAAGATCAAGAATGGGGAGACAGCTCTCGCTGCTTTACACCGTGAAATTGAAGAGGAAACAGCGTTGTCCATTGAAGCCATCGAATGGGTCATGGTCCAAGATGCCATTGAACCACCGGAATTCTATCGCAAGGCACATTTTCTCCTCCTCAACTACACCTGCCGATGCACTTCAGCCGAACCAGAGGTCCAATTGAATGAGGAGGCACAATATTATCGGTGGGTCAAACCTTGTGACGCCCTGAACATGGATCTCAATCAACCCACTCGCACTTTGTTGGAACAAGTCATCCAATCACCGTTCCACCCCACCCAGGAGATACCACATTGAAAGACACCATCATCATTGAAGCGCTGGAAGTTCAATTTCGTGTCGGGGTGCCCGATGAGGAGCGCCGCCATCCTCAAAAGCTCTTGATCAGCCTTTATCTTGAAAAAGATTTTCGCCCAGCCGCAGATCGGGATGAGGTAGCCTTGACCGTCGACTATGACGCACTCACCCGCCAGTTGATTGCGTGGGGTGAACACCGGGAATGGAAACTGATCGAAACCTTAGCCAGTGATCTAGCGCAATGGGTATTGGCTTCCTATGCTGTTGAAAAAATCAGAGTGGAAATCAAGAAGTTCATCCTACCCCACACCCAATATGTGGGTGTGTGCATTGAGCGCAAAGCCCCCTGATCGGCCGGACTCATCAAGGCCCCAGAAGATTCCAATTGGCTCAAAACCATCATGGATTGGTAAGCTCGGTAGCGAGCATGGCCTCCATTTCAGCCACCTTCTGAGGCTCGAAGGCGTAGAGATTGACCAGCTCTCCCGGATCCCTTCCCAAGTGGTAGAGTTGTCCAGCTGGGCCTCCTTGCCGAGCGGGAAGGTTGGCAGGCTTGGAAAACCCGCCCGATCCCAATCCTTGGATCAGTTTCCAAGGCCCATCGCGGAAGGTCATCTTGCCATTGCCCGAAGCCAAAGCCAGGGTCTGACGCAGGGAACGCGTCTCTGCGGGCTCACCCACCAAAACAGAATGGAAGCTTCTCCCGTCAGGAGCCGCAGCCTCAGGAAGCGGTTGCTCCACAACCGAGGCCAGGGTCGGTAGGACATCGGTAAAACTTATCAACTGATGGGTCGTACTCCCCGCGGCCACGTGACCGGGCCATCGAATCAGGAAGGGCACACGGTGCCCCGCCTCCCAGGCATCGGCTTTCATACCACGAAGCCCACCCGAGGAATCGTGGCCTAGACGATTCACGTCTTCCTCATACCAAACCGGCCCGTTGTCCGAACTGAAAATCACCAGGGTATCCTCCGTCATTCCAGCATCCTCCAAAGCTTGGAGCACCTCTCCCACCATGTGATCGACCATCATGGTGAAATCGCCATACATGCCGGCCGCACTTTTTCCCACAAAGGAAGGCGATGGCAACCAGGGGGTGTGAGGAGCCGGGTAGGCAAGATAAAGGAACAAGGATTCTTCGGAGGCAATGGCTGAATGACGATGGATCACCTGGATGGCTTCCCGGGTAAACCGTGGGAGAACATCTTTCAGCTCCAGCCCTGGAGCAATGCCTCCCTCCCGCCAGAAGGCACCCTGAATGGGCGACCAGCCTTCGGACTGATTGGCGTCAATATGACTGGTGGGAGGTACGACGACGCGATCCTGCCGGATATAGAAATACGGAGGGATATCCGTTGAGGCACGGATGCCGAAATAGTGATCAAAACCTCGATCGATGGGCCCCCCTCCCAGGCGTCGATCATAGCCCTTCTCATCAAACCCCAAATGCCACTTACCCACCATGGCAGTGTGATAGCCATGCTGTTTGAGGAATCCTGGCAGTGTGAGCTGTGAGGAATCGATGGTGGCCCGAGTTCGCCAGGCACCAGGCTGGGCGCGAAAGGGATACTGACCCGTCATCAATCCGTATCGAGACACGTGGCATAAAGGACCGGCCGCATGGGCATCGGTAAAACGCATGCCACTCTCGGCCAGACCATTGATGTGTGGCGTCTCTATCTTGGAGTGTCGATTGTAACAGGCAAGATCCCCATAGCCCATGTCGTCCACCAATAGGAGGAGCACATGCGGCATCTTCGCCAGCAAGGACGGGCTGGCCATCCAAACAACCGCGAAAATGGAGAGAAGAACGCTAACAGCTCGGAATCGGGTGGACATGGAGGGCATTAAACCATCCAATGCCAAAATGAAAAGGGATACTTGGCGGTCCGCCCGTGGAGCCTTTTCAGACCTTGGCCGCTGAGCGAGTTTCTTCGAGCATGAGCTGGGGCTGCGAATGAGACTCTTCGGAGAGGATCAAAGTGAAAAAGAAAGTGGTTCCCTTCCCCAGCTGACTCTCAACCCACACTCGCCCTCCCAATGTCTGGGCAATGTGCTTGACGATGGAGAGCCCCAGTCCGGTGCCACCCTGTGCCCTCGAACGAGCCTTATCGACTCGGAAGAACCGCTCGAAGATACGATCCAAAGCCTCGGGTGGAATCCCGGGGCCATCGTCCTTGACACTCACACAGATCTGGCCATTGCCATTGAAAGAGCCACGCACCTCAACGCAACCATCGGTGCTGCCATATTTGATGGCATTGTCCACGAGATTGATGATCATTTGTTCGAGGAGACCTGGGTCCGCCTTAACCTTGATGGCATCGGGAATGTCGATTTTCAAGGTGACTCCTTTGACACGGGCGGCCCTCTCCATGTCATTCATCACTCGGGAAACCTCCTCGAAAAGCGACACTTCATGCAAATTGACCGTCGCCTGGCTGCTCTCCAGTTTGGAGATGGTGAGCAGATCCCCTACAAGCAGGGCCAATCGGTCGGAATGCTTTTGCACCTTGCCCAGAAAGTTCATCAAGGTTTCCTCCTCCATCTTGGGATGGTCCATGATGGTTTCGACAAATCCCTTGATCATCGACAAGGGTGTCCGGAGTTCATGGCTGACATTGGCAACGAAATCACGCCGGGCATTTTCAAGCTCCTTGAGCTGGGTCAGGTCATGAAAATTGAGAAGGACGCTGCCCGGTTTGCCGGATGAATGATGCACTAGAACCGCATTGAGCATCAGGTGCAATGCCTCGGCGCCTCGCGGTTTGAGGTGCACTCCCATCATGCGTCCTTTTTCGATCGTCCGCTGAAACACTTCCTGAACCTCATGAAGGCGAATGGCTTCCAACAGTGTCAAATGATCTGGCAAGGTTTCAGGCAACTGAAACATACGGCGGCAAGCACTATTCCAGAAAAGGATCTCTCCCTTCAAACTGCATACCAAGATACCATCGGTCATGGCATCAAAGACGGCATCGCGGTGATGCTCCATCTCCACCTGAGCATTTTCCAGACGTTCATCCATGCTCTTGAGATCCGCTTCGGCATGGGAAGCTTGAACCCGATAGGACTGGCCAAGCCTCCACCACAGCAGCGAAACCACTGCAGCAGTCAGAATGATGGAAAAGACAATATCCATAGTTTGATCAACACCGGCTATCCAGCTGGCTCCATCAACCGATAGCCGACACCTCGCACGGTCGTCACATAATCTGCGGCTTCGCCCATTTTCTCGCGCAATCGCCGGACGTGAGTGTCCACCGTCCGAGTATCGATTAGCTGATCGTAGCCCCAGACATCCTGCAAGAGCCGGTCTCTGGATTGGACACGGCCCTTTCGCTCCATGAGGATTTGCAGCAACTTGAATTCGGTAGGAGTCAAGTCAATCGGCTGCCCCATGATCTTG
>MDTE01052257.1_pt1 | contig 24563 bp, 26 predicted proteins | sample 811231 | NCBI WGS metagenome assembly MDTE01 (sample SAMN05326651, study PRJNA326480) | marine metagenome | isolation source: seawater | place: Indian Ocean: Red Sea | collected 2010 | reverse complement strand
TTAAGTGATAAAAGTATAAATGTATATTACCATACACCCCAGGGTGATTTAACAAATTTTCCAATCTTATTCTCTTTTCATGGAGGATCTCGAAATGCTGATGACTATAGGAATGATTGGATAGAGATGGCTAACGATAATAGTTTTATGGTATTTGCGCCAGAGTTCAATTCTCTAGATTTCCCCTCTGGAGACATGTATAACCTAGCAAATATTTTTGAAGACGGTGATAATCCAAGCATAGATACATTGAATTCTCCGGATAGATGGACATTTTCAATAATAGATCAATTATTTGATTTTATAAAAAGTGAAACAAGTAGTAACGAGACTTCTTATAATGCATGGGGACATTCTGCGGGAGCCCAATTTTTACATCGCTTTGTTTTATATATGCCTGAAAGCAAATTAAAAACCGCTGTATGCTCTAATGCTGGGTGGTATACAGTTCCAGAATCAGGTGTAGTATTCCCTTATGGACTATTGGAAAGTCAGTTAAGTAATTCAAAACTAATTTCAGCTTTTTCAAAAACATTATATGTTCATTTGGGAGATTTAGATACAAATCCTAACTCCTCCTCTCTTCGTCATAATATTATTGTTGACGAACAGCAGGGACTTAATAGATTAGTCAGAGGTAGATATTTTTTTGAAACCTCAAAGAGAAAAGCAGAATTACTTAATGTAAATTTTAACTGGATAAAAACTCCTGAGGTTTCAGGTGTTGGACATGATCACTCAGAAATGGCTAAAGATGCACTTAAATATATTTTAGAATAACAATGAGAAATCGTTTTATAATTATTCAAATTTTTTTTTAAGGGTAACTATTCATTTAATTTTAATTAATAGAATATGTCAATAGAAAATAGAGATTTTGATATTATAGTTTGGGGGGCTTCTGGGTTTACAGGTAGACTTGTCGCAGAGTATTTATTCCAAAAATATAATTCTAAAGACTTAAAGTGGGCAATAGCAGGAAGAGATAAATCTAAACTAATATCGATTAGAAATAGCTATCTGGATTCAAATATACCAATTCTTATAGCAGATAGTTTTGATTATTTATCATTAAATAAAATTACAAATAGAACAAAAGTTGTCTGTTCTACTGTAGGTCCATATTCAAAATACGGAACGTTAATTGTGAAGTCTTGTATTGAATCAGGTACTGATTATTGTGATCTAGCAGGAGAATCTCAGTGGATTAGAAAAATGATAGATCTATATCATAATAAAGCAAGTTCAAATAAAGTAAAAATTGTGAATAGCTGTGGGTTTGATTCAATACCATCAGATATGGGGGTATACTTTATTCATAAAAATATTTTAAAGAAAGACCTACAAATTAGTATGAGAGTTGCTGGGGCAAAAGGAGGATATAGTGGGGGTACGTATGCAAGTATAAATAATATAATTACTGAAGCCTCAAAAAATAAAGAAATTAGAAAGGATTTAATTAATCCGTATGGTCTAAATCCTGAAGGAGAAAAAAATGGGCCTGACAAAAGAGATTTAAGCTCTGTAATTTTTGATAATAGAATAAAGAAATGGATTGCTCCATTTTTGATGGCTGGAATTAATTCAAGGATTGTAAGGAGGTCTAATGCCCTATCAAATTATGCCTATGGAAGAAATTTTAGATACAACGAAGCTGTAATGACTGGAAATGGAGTCATAGGGAGAATGAGAGGAGTCTTACTATCTATACCATTAATTTTTATAGCTGCAAAACCAGGATCAGTATTTAAAAGTATTTTTAATTTTCTTTCACCTAAACCTGGACAAGGTCCAAACAAAAAAGAAAGAGAAGCTGGATACTTTAATATTAGATTTTATGTATTTGATGAATCAGTTACTTCAATATTTAAAGTTACTGGAGACAAAGACCCTGGATACGGCTCAACTTCTAAAATGTTAGCCGAGAGTGCCGTTTGTCTTGCAAAAGATTCCCTAAATAATTCTTATGGAATATTGACTCCCTCAATAGCTATGGGTGATGAGATACTTAAAAGACTTGAGTTGAATGCAGGATTAAGGTTCTCTATTATTAAGTAAATTTAAATGCTTAATTAATACTTGATTGAAAAAAAGTTGAAGCCACTTCATGTGCAATCTTTTGAAGTATTATTTTATCCTCCTCATTGATTAGTCCAAAGTAATCATATTTTAAGCCTACAGGAGATTTTTCAAACACAGAGGCAAAAACAGTACATGCTGCGAGGTATGTTCCCTTAAGGTTTGGATGTGTTCCATCGTCTTTGTGAAGTTTTATTCCTGGAATTTCTCGGTATGCAGAATCAAAAGCTAAGCCAACAGGTATTACAAGGACGTTATTTTCTTTACCAACTTTTGTGTAAATATCATTTATAACTTTTATTTGATTAGGCTTAAAATCTTTGTGTGGCTTAACATACGCATGAGTCATATATAATGCAGCTTTTGAATCATTTTTTCTAATTGATTCAATATGTTTTTTTGCATAAAATGTAAACTCTTGTCTATTCCTCTCAGTCAACGGTTCAGAACTTCCACCTTGAAGAATTATCAAATCAAATTTTTCAATTGAACTTATTGCTTTGGGTTTTATCAATCTTTCAACATCATGATGCTTTAATCTAGCTCCACCAATAGTTGCAGATTTCACAGATGCACTTCCATCATAATCCTCAAGATATTCTTCAGCCATTCGTTTGAAATGATTATGAAGGCTATCTCCATAGTACAAATAACTGTTACCTATAAATAATATTTTTCTTGGTTCTTGATATTTGACGTAATCCTTTACCTCTTGTGAGATAGAAAAATTTGAGAAGATTAAAACTAATAGAAAAATTTTGCAGATATTTTTCATAGATTTTATTTTAAAAGGTAAATATTCTTTTAATTTTAACCAAGTTTCGTATCATTCTATAGTAACTTAAAATATGTCAAATAAGAATCATTGGGAAAAGATATATACTGAAAAAAACCCTAACGAAGTATCATGGACACAAGAAGTTCCAGATACTTCAATTAATTTTTTTAATAGCTTTAATTTAGATAAGTCATCTCCAATTATTGATATTGGTGGAGGTGAAAGTAGATTTGTTGACTATCTAATTGAGAACGGCTTCAATAATATTTCAATTCTGGATATATCAGAGAATGCAATAAATAGAGTGAGAGAAAGACTTGGTAAAAATTCTAAAAGGATAAATTGGATAATAACTGACATAAATGATTTTAATCCAAAAATTAAATACTCGTTTTGGCATGACAGGGCCTTATTTCATTTTCTTACCGAAAAAAAACAAATCAAAAGATATACTGAAATTGTTAACTCATATGCAAGAAACTTTCTGGTAGGAACTTTTTCAAAATTAGGGCCCTCAAAATGTAGTGGACTAGATATAAGACAATATGATAAAAATTCTCTTGAAAAGTTATTTTGCTTTGGAAATCTCATGATGAAGGAATGCGAATATATTAATCATGTAACTCCTTTTAAAACCATTCAAAATTTTATATTTTGTAGCTTCTCATCTAAATCAACTATTGAACACTAATAATGGAATACAACAAGCTCCCTGGTACAAACATTGATGTAAGTAAAATTTGTCTAGGAACAATGACATGGGGTAGACAAAATTCTGATTCAGAAGCATATGAGCAAATGGATTATAGCTTAGATCATGGTGTAAACTTTTTTGATACTGCTGAATTATATCCAGTTCCTGCAACTCCAGACAGATACGCAGATACAGAGCGTATAATTGGTAACTGGTTCTCTTCAAGGAATAATAGAGAAAAAATAATTTTAGCTACAAAAATTGCTTGCCCAGGAGATTACACAGCACATATTAGAAAGACAGGATTTAAAGGAAATTCTATTGAAGATGCTGTTAATGGAAGTCTAGAGAGACTTAAAACTGATTATATAGATTTATATCAGCTTCATTGGCCAGAGAGAATGACAAATTTTTTTGGAAAAAGAGGTTTTAACTATGTTGATGATGGTTGGGAAGATAATTTTCAAGAGATTTTAGAGAAGCTCAAAAAAATAGTTAATCAAGGAAAAATTAGACATATTGGATTATCAAACGAAAATCCTTGGGGTTTTATGAAGTTTATAGAATATTCAAAAATTGGACTCCCAAAAATGATAACAATTCAGAACCCATATTCTCTTTTAAATAGACTTTTTGAAATTGGCAATGCAGAAGTTTGCAAAAGAGAAGAAACTGGCTTATTAGCATATTCTCCGCTTGGATTTGGAGTATTATCTGGTAAGTATAGAAATGGTAAAATACCAGACAACAGTAGACTTAAGTTATTCCCAAATCTATCAAGATTTAGTAATGATAATTGTATAAAAGCAGTTGATAGGTATTATCAAATTTCACAAAAACATAATATGACATTAGCTGAGATGTCACTTGCGTTTGTAAATGATAGACCATTTGTAACTAGTAATATAATTGGAGCTACATCAATGGACCAGTTAAAGGAAAATATAAATAGTATAAATATTAAATTATCAGATGATATTATTTCTGAGATAAATAAAGTAAATGAAGAGATTCCAAATCCAGCTCCTTAATTTTTTTATTTAAAAATTTCTATTCTCAAAATTATCATTCTTAGGATTTGGACCGTATTTGTTATCACCTTGCTCGCCTTCAGTAACAAAAAGAATAATTAACCAAATTGGACCAATAATTGGAATTATAACAAGAAGATAATACCAACCTGATTTACCAATATCATGAAGTCTTCTTATTGCGACTGCTAAACCAGGAACAAAGACTGCTAGGCCATACCCAATATATATAGGGCCATACCCAATTGACCAAACTGTACCAAGCATACTGTCCAAAAGAATACAAAAAACTGAAATAATAGAGTTTATAAGTACAAACATCCAATACTCCATTCTTCTGGATCTTCCATTAAAATCAAAATAAGAATTGATTACTTTTAAATACCATTCCATTTGATTAATTTACGAAATATTTTTCTCTCGTATAATGAGCTTTGATAAAACTAAAATATCAATAAAAGAAGCAAAAAAAATTTTAAAGTCCACATATAATTTAGAAGGAGAAATTACATCACTTAATGGAGAGATTGATTTTAACTTTAAAATTATTTCTAATAAATCAAAAAAATATTTATTAAAAGTATCAAGGCCAAATTATGATCAAGAATACATTGATTATCAAATTGATCTATTAGAGTACCTTAATAAAAGTTCCAAAATTGAGGTACCTAAAATTATTTACACTATAAACAATAAAAAGTCATCAAACTTTCAAGATATAAATGGAGAAAATAGATCTGTAAGATTAATGAGTTGGATAGAGGGTAGATTATGGAGTTCAACAAATCCAATTAAAAAATCATTAAGATATGAATTAGGTTTTTTAAGTTCTCAATTAACAAAATCAATGAAAGACTTTGATCACCCCTATGCTAACAGAACGATTAAATGGGATATTTCAAAATCATTATGGGTAGAAAATCATCTGGATATATTTGACTCGAAAAAAGCTCGAGTCTTAAAAAAATTTATTCAAGATTTTAAAAACAATTTATTATTATATGAAAAGCTTGAAAAATCAGTTATCCATAATGATATAAATGATAACAATATTATTGTTACTCATGATTTTTTAAATCCTGAAGTTAAATCGATAATTGATTTTGGCGATGCAGTATATTCACAAACTATTAATGATTTAGCAATTACATGTTCGTATGGAATTATGAATCATAATGATCCACTATTAGGATGTATAGATATAGTAAAAGGCTACAACGAAAATAGAAAAATCAAAGATGAAGAACTAAAGCTTCTTTATAATTTAATTGCTATGAGACTAGTTATTTCAGTTACTATGTCATCCATTAATAGAAACAAGGAGCCTAATAACAAGTATCTTTTTATTAGTGAAAAATTAGCCTGGAATCTAATCTATAAGTGGAGCGAAGTCAACTCAGAGTTTGCTTATTATTCTTTTAGGAAAGCATGTTCAATTGATGCGCATCCAAACAAAAAAAAATTAATTAACTGGGCAAAAAAAACTAAATTTTCTATAAAAGATTTGTTACCTGAAATAAATAAATCAAAATTTTATAATCTTGACCTGAGTGTTGGTAGTAAATGGCTTGGCAATAAAAGTGAAATTGAAGATTTGGATGTTTTTCAGTTTAAGATTGATCAGCTGCAAAAAAAAGTTCCCGATTCTATTATATCAGGAGGTTATCTTGAACCAAGATCAATTTATACTTCAAATTCATATGAAAAAAATGGTGAAAATGGAGAGGAGAACAGAACTATACATTTAGGATTAGATTTTTGGGTTCCTTCAGGAACAAAAGTATCTAGTATTTTCGATGGTGAGATTATAGCTGCATTTAATGATAAAGGAAATAAGGAATATGGTGGACTAGTTATTATTAAACACAAGATTGAGGACTTTGAGTTTTTTTCTCTCTATGGTCATAATACAGTTGATAGTGTATTGAAAAATAAAATTGGATCGAAAGTCAAAAGGGGCAAAGTAATTGCCGAAGTTGCAGATTACCCAGAAAATGGAAATTGGGCACCTCATCTTCATTTTCAAATTATGCATACTATGTTAGACTTTAAAGTTGATTTTCCTGGAGTCTGCTATTCAAATCAAGAAAATGTTTGGAAAGATATTTGTCCAAATCCTAACATACTTTTTAAACAAAAAGTATTATCTGCAAGTAATAATCAAACTAATACTGAAATAATTAATTATCGAAAAAAACATATCGGTAAAAGTCTTAAATTACACTATGATGAACCATTAAGGATAGTTCGCGGTGAGGGTGTTTATCTAATTGATCACAAAGGGAGAAAATATTTAGATACTGTAAATAATGTGGCTCATGTAGGACATGAAAATGAAGATGTAGTAAGTGAAGGTAAAAATCAAATGTCATTACTCAATACTAACTCTAGATATTTGCATGAAAGTATAAATCAACTTACAAAAGAACTTCTAAGCACTGTCCCAAAAGAATTAAGTGTAGTACATTATGTTAACTCGGGGAGTGAGGCTAATGAATTAGCAATAAGAATGATGAAAGCTCACTCAGGTAGTAACAACATAATTGTATCTCAGCATGGTTATCATGGAAATACTAATGTTTGTGTTGATATTTCATCATATAAATTTGATGGAAAAGGAGGAAATGGAGCTCCTGAAAATACATATGTAATACCTATTCCAAATAATTTTAATGGAAAATATAAGGGGAAAAAAACAGATGATCAATATGTAAGTGAAATCAAAAAACAGATTAAAAAAATAAAACAAAACAAAAAAGTCCTCGGTGGATTCATTATTGAACCGATAATAAGTTGTGGAGGACAAGTTGAATTACCAAAAGGTTTTTTAAAAAAAGCATATAATGAGATTAGACGTAACGGAGGTATATGTATATCTGATGAAGTTCAAGTTGGATGTGGAAGAGTTGGTAAATCATTTTGGGGCTTTCAAGCTCATAAAGTTATACCTGATATTATAACTATAGGTAAACCCCTTGGAAATGGACACCCAATCGGGGCAGTTATTTGTAAAAAAGAAATTGCAGAAAGTTTTGCGAATGGAATGGAGTTCTTTAACACTTTTGGAGGAAACCCAGTTTCATGTTCAATTGCACTGGAAGTCATAAAAACAGTTAAGAGGAAGAAGCTTCAAAAAAATGCTAAACTTGTTGGCAATTATTTTAAAAATGAATTAATAAAATTATCTAGAGATAATAAAGTTATTGCTGATGTCAGAGGAGAAGGCTTATTTTTGGGAATAGAATTCCTTAACTCAGAAAAAAATCCATTAAGCAAGGAGACAAAATATATAGTAAATAGATTAAAGGACTTTGGGATACTTTCAAGTTTTGATGGACCATTTAATAATGTTATTAAAATTAAACCTCCAATGATATTTAACAAGTCAAACTGTAAATTATTTATAAAGTATTTGAAAATTATTTTGAAAGAAGATTTTGTTGCAAATAGTTTTTGAGATGTTAATTATATCCTAAACAGTATTTTTACATTTTGATTAAATAAAAGGCCACATATATTTGAGAAATGAAAAATACACTTTTAAGTTTTACTTATTTAATTAGTATCACTCTCTTAAACTCATCTACAGTTATGTCACAAAAATATGAGACTCAACAATATCAGGTAGTAGATCAAATTGGTAATGCTGAAATTAGATTTTATCCCAGTGCGGCCATGATTAAAGTCTCATCTGGAGTTAACAGAAACAATAATTTTGGAAAACTATTTAGATATATTTCTGGGAATAATTCAAGTAGTGAAAAGATTGCTATGACTACACCCGTATACATATATGATGATAACAAAACTATGGAGTTTGTACTTCCAAGTAAGTACTTATCCCAAGATGTACCTGCACCAAATAATAGTGAACTTAATACTTACATATCTGATCCTAAATACTTTGCTGCCATTAGATATTCAGGCTATTCCAACCAGGGTAAAGTTATGAAGCACAAAAATGAACTTGAGTCAATTCTAACCAAAAATGGTCTTGAAATAATTAGTGACTTTTATATTTTGTCTTATGACGCTCCAACAAAGTTTTACAATCGAAGGAATGAAATTCTATTTGAGATTAAATTCAACAAATAGTTTAAAATTAAAAATATCCTAAAAAAGCTGTATCTAAATTTATTTATTTTAAAAAAATCTAGTTTTAAAATATCATATTGATAAAAATAAAATAATTCTTACACCCGATAATTTTTTTACCCCCTCAATAGTATAACTTGATTATTTAATCAAACAATTATATTATGAAACAAATAGAAATTAAATTATCTCGAACATTCAAGATTGGGGTCTTCTCATTGATGGCATTTTTATCTACGAATATTTCTTATTCACAAGATTTTGGTGCAGACCTAGTTAGTTCTTATGTTTGGAGAGGAACTCAATTTGGATCAGGAGCTCACATTCAACCTTATATGACTCTTGATTATGAAAATTTTGAAGCTGGGCTTTGGGGAAGTTTCCCAACAACAGCTAATGGTGGCGGAAATGAATTAGATGCATACTTAAGCTATGATTTTGGTCCGCTGGCATTAACTCTTACAAATTATACTTTTCCAGGTGATGGAGGAGTTTATTCTGATGGTGAATCATTCTTTGACGGTGATTATACCGAAATAAGTGGATCTACATCCATTTTGGGGATTGATTTGTTAGCAGGTTATTTTACTGATCTTGAAGCACTGTATCTTGAACTTGGATTTGCTGCAGGACCTGTCGATGTTGCAATAGGTTATGGAGAAGACCAAGGTGAGGCATGGTATGCAAACGGAGGAAATGGTATTGTAAATATGTCCTTTAGTGGTTCTAGAGAAATTCAAATATCAGATTCATTTGCCTTACCAGTATTTGGGTCTTTTATAATAAATCCTGAGGCTGATACAGCATTTTTAGTTTTTGGAATTAGTTTTTAATTAAAACAAGATGAAAAAAATTGAAGCAATTATAAGAAAATCAAAATTTGACGAAGTAGTAAGTGCCTTGCATGATGCTGAGGTATACTTCTTTAGCTATTGGGATGTTACTGGTGTTGGAAATGAAAAGATTGGTCAGGTCTATAGAGGTATTACCTATAGCACTAAAGACATTCAAAGAAGATACCTTTCGATAGTCGTGTCAGATTCTTTTGTTGATGCAACTGTAGATGCTATAATTAAATCAGGTGCTACTGGGAATGTAGGTGATGGTAAAATATTTATTTTACCATGTGAAGAAGCCTACAGAATTAGAACAGGAGAGAAAGGAAATAAATCATTTAATTAATAATTATGGAATTACTAACAACGAATAATGTTTGGATGATGCTATGTGCAGCATTAGTATTCTTTATGCACCTTGGATTTTCATTTTTGGAAATTGGTCTTACAAGACAGAAGAATACAATTAATATATTATTTAAAAACTTCTTTATAATAACAATGGGGCTAATAACCTATTGTTTAGTTGGATTCAACTTAATGTATCCGGGAGATTTTAATATAATAGGTAATGGAATACTCGGTTTTGCTGGACCAGGACTTGATGCAGCTGTTGCTGCTGATCTAGCGTATAACGAAGGGTATACTTACTGGACTGACTTCCTTTTCCAAGGAATGTTTGCAGCTACAGCTGGAACAATTATTTCTGGTGCAGTAGCAGAAAGAATAAAGATAAATTCATTTATGCTAATTGTTTTACTTTACGTAACAATCGTATATCCAATTGTTGGATCTTGGCAGTGGGGAACAGGTTTTCTATACACCCTCACAGATGAGGTAGGGTTTTACGACTTTGCTGGATCAACGCTGGTTCATTCAGTTGGAGGATGGGGAGCTTTAGTTATAATTTATTTATTGGGTGCAAGGAAAGGTAAATTTGATACGAATGGAAAGCCATTAGCTATTCCGGGTTCTAATATTCCTTTGTCAGCTGCAGGTGTTTTAATCCTTTGGCTGGGATGGTTTGGATTTAATGGAGGATCGGTTTTATCAGCTGACCCTGCTAATACTTCATTAGTTCTAGTTACAACTTGTTTAGCAGCAGCAGCAGGTGGACTTGGAGCTGCAATCTTCTCAGGATTACTTTATAAAAATCTTGACATAACAATGTTTATGAACGGTGTCTTAGGAGGTCTAGTAGGAATAACTGCCGGTGCTGACCAAATGGGTCCAACTGAAGCCATAGCTATAGGAGCAATTGGTGGAATTATTGTTGTACTTGGAGTTGCCTTGCTTGATAAATGTAAATTAGATGATCCTGTAGGAGCTATTCCTGTTCATTTATTTGCTGGAATTTGGGGTACAGTTGCTGTTGGTTTATTTGGTGCCTCTGCAGGTTTTGATCAGTTCATGGTTCAACTTGCAAGTACAGGAATAGTCGGTGCATTTTGTGTAATCTCAACACTTATTATTGCACTAATTGTAAAATCAATTATGGGCTTAAGAGTTTCAGAGGATGAAGAGTTAAAAGGTTTAGATTTATCTGAACATGGTACTGGAGCATATGGAGACTTTTCAATGAGATAATATTTTCTATTATTTTCATTATAAAAAGGAGATCAATTGATCTCCTTTTTGATTTTATACAAATTAAATATTAATATCTTAGTTTATATATATGAAAAAAGTAATTATTGTTGGTTCAGGAATAAATGGACTTGTAGCTGCTAACTATTTAGTTAAGCACGGGTTTGATGTTAATATTATAGAAAAAAAACCAACTACAGGAGGTGCATGTGTAAAGGATAGTACTATAATTGAGAATAAAAATATTGACTTCGCATACGGTGCTACTGTACTTGGAATGATGCCAGATTTTATTTTCCAAGAAACTGGATTAAGTGATAAGATTGAGGGTTACTATCCAAAAACACCAAAGCTTGTTTATTTCAACGATGAAGAGACTTCTACTAAAATTTACCAAGATTATGTCAAACTTGAAAAGGAGCTAAATGAAAAGTGGGGTGAGAAAGGAAGGGTTAATGAATTCAGAAATGATGAAAACAAAGTTGTAAAATTTATACAAAAATTATATAGAAATGCAACTAGTCCTTCAGTTGATATTGCAAATGATCACTTAGGAAAAGACTTAACAAGTCTATGGATAACAGGTTCTGCTAAAAATCTTCTTGATCATTATTTTTCATCAGAGAAAACCAAATTATATATGGGTATGACAGTAATTGAAAGCGGACCCGCATCAATTTACGATCCTGGTACGGCATTTACAATACCTTTGATGGATTCTGGATCAATATTTGACGGATACTGGGGGTTTGTTAAAACAGGTATTTGGAAAATAACTGAAAATTTGACTGAAATAAATAGAAGGCTTGGTGTTAAATTTTATTTAGATTCAGAGATTCAACAAGTTGATAATAAGAGTAATTCTGTCTCTTTTTCTAAAATAAATAAAGACTACAAGTTAAATTATGATCATCTAATATTTGCGACTGATCCAGTTACTCCATCCAAACTTATTAATGATTTTAACAACAACATTGATTTAGATTTGATAGGAACAAGTGGAAAAGTAACTGCTTTTTTTAAGAATCCTGTTCGATGGAAAGATTCAAATAGTTATTCTGATTCATTTAGATTTATTTTCTCTGTTGATTCCTTAAATAGTTTTGAAGATGCAAGTCAAAATGCTCTCAAAGATTTAGATAATTATTTTCCAGGATTTATTCAAGTTTATCCAGAAGGTAGTGCTCAAAGAAAAATGAATAACAAAGAGGATTTTGATAAATTGATATTTTTCACAAAGAACTTTAGCTATAATAAAGAAGCTAAAAATTTAAATGATATCAAAGAAAAAATCATTTCAACTGTTATTCCTCACATTGAAAATCCTGAAGATTTAGTCTATTCAAAATTTCTTACTCCAAAGGATTTAAATAAAACTTTTTTATTCCCTAAGGGCAATATTGATCATAGTACATTAACAGGAGCTCAGAATTATCACAAAAGAACATTTAGTGATAATAACGATAATTTTTACTCCTATTATGATTATGAAAATATTTTTTACTGCGGCGCAGGAAGTTTTCCTTGTGGAAGTGTTGCCGGAACTCCTGGTTACATGTGCTCGAAACAAATAATTAGAAATTTATAAAACTTAATAAAGAATCACAGTAAATAAAATTTACTAACTTGAAGGGATGCAAGCAAAATTTATACTATTTTTTTTAGTAACATCTATTGGATTCTCTCAAAATACAGAGTGGACTTATCTTTTTGATGGTAAAACTTTTGATGGGTGGCATCAATATAATAAGGCTAAAATGAGTGATGCATGGTACATTGAAAATGGGGAGATGGTCCTAAGATCGAACAACGATGATAAGAGCTCAGGAAATGATATTGTTACTGATAAGTCTTTTACAAACTTTGAATTATCATTAGAGTGGAAAATTCCAAAAGGAGGCAATAGTGGGATTTTTTTTAAAGTTAACGAGATTCCTGAGGTTGATGCACCATGGAAAACAGGTCCTGAAATTCAAGTTTTAGATAATGAAAATTTTTGTTGTCCAAATACTGAGTATCACCTAGCACCTGCACTATATGACATGAAGCCTATTGAAAAAATTAAGTATAATCCTTATGGAGAATGGAATCATTTAATTCTAAAAGTTGATCACAATAATAATGAAGGCTCAATAACTTTTAATGGAGAATTTGTATACTCATTCCCCTTATACGGACCAGAATGGGATGAATTGGTTACAAGATCAAAATTTAGTGCTGATGAGTACTACAAGGGTTTAGTACCTGATCATCCATACTTCACTTATGCTCCTTTTTTTGGAAAATTTAAAAGTGGAAAAATTGGACTTCAAGATCATGGTTGGGATGTTAGGTATAGAAATATAAAAATTCGAGAACTTTAATTGTGAGAAAAATTTTATTTTTAGCTTGTTTGTTTTTAACTCTTAGTTGTAATAATATGGGTTCAAAAAAAACTAAAGTTATTTTTTTAGGTGATTCAATAACTCAACAAGGAGCAGACCTTGATATAGGCTTCATTAGTTTATTAAAAAATAATTTAAACCAGTCAGACTTTGAATTAGTTGGAAAAGGTATAAGCGGGAATAAAATTTCAGATCTTCTAGTTAGGTATGAAACAGATGTCCTTGATTTAAATCCTGACTTAGTGTTTATATATATAGGAATAAATGATGTTTGGCATAAGTATGATTTTGGAACTGGATCTGATATAGATATTTATGAGAAAGGATTAAGGGAAATTATATCGGATATAAGTTCATCGGGATCTAGAATAGTTCTTTGTACACCAACAGTAATTGGTGAGAATACGGGAGATTTTGAACTTGGTAATAAATTTAAAGATGTTGAAACAATGGATAATATGAATAGAGATCTTGATTTATTTTCTGAAGTTGTAGAAAAGCTTTCAAATGAATATTCAACTGAATTTCTTGATCTTAGGAAGATTTTTATGGATTATATTTCTGTAAATAATCCAAATAACAATTCATCAGGAGTTTTAACTTATGATGGTGTACATCTCAATGAGCAAGGCAACAAAATAATTGCAAATGAGATGATAAAATTTATTCAGAAGTAAATCTTTAATTCTAGTTTAACTAGATTATCTGTATTGAATTAGCTGGATATTTTTTGACAAATAAAGGGGGTGCTTAGGTGAACCATCTAAATTTTTGCCAAAACATTTAGGGTTAGAAACTAAGTCCTTTAAAAACTCTGGTTCATATGCATTATTTCCCCATGCATATACTATTTCATCAACTTGATTTATCAATTTTAAAAGTTCAACTAAATTTTTATCTGAAATTCCATCAGATATATCAACTTCTTTTGGATTGGGTGAAATTGTGGAATAAATATTTCCTACTAAGAATCCTCCATAATTGAATTTTTTAGAAAAGTTAATTAGTCGCCTTATTGTTGGATCATCATTTTTATCATCAGCTAAAGACGGATTAAGCATTATATAAAGAATTTTATTTTTCGATTTATCCCACTCCCTTTTTAGTGAATATCTTTCTTTTTTATCAATGCTAATTTTGGCTTCACGGATCATTATCTACAATCTCTTATTAAATCTCTTTCGACTACTCTAAGATATTTAAGTCTTTTCTTTTCTGATACGAATGGAACTGACCAAAATTGTTTAGTGTTACTCCAATTACCTCCCCATCCAAATACAAAAGTGAATACACCAAGTACTAGTCTAAGTTTGACTGAGTTTAAATATATTGTTTTTACTGGTAGGGAAGGAGCGCCATGAGTAAGATAACATCTTATTTTTTTCTTTTTTAAAAAAGATCTCGGATATGCATATGTTTTGGTTATATTCACAAACTCATATGCAAATCCAGGAGTAAATACTTCATCAAAAAATGTTTCCATTTTTGGTGTAAGTCTAAACCACCAAACTGGAGAGATGAAATAAATTCTATCAGACCATGTAACAAGTTTTTTATAATTATTAATTAAATCTTTTTTGTCCCTATGAAGCTTATCTTTGTAAAGATCAATTGTCTTTATTTCTTGATTAGGGTGATCGTTTAAAATTTTTTTTATTTTTCCAAAGATTCCGTTATGACAAAATGAGTTTTGATCTGGGTGACCAATAATAACTAAATTTTTCAATGTTATAAGTTAAAATTAGTAAACAAAATTAAATAAATTTGACAATACTTTTATTATGAAAGACTTATTAATTATAGGAGCTGGACCAATTGGACTCGCATGTGGTATTGAGGCAAAAAAAAATGATTTAGATTATTTAATAATTGACAAGGGGATGCTGGTTAACTCAATATTTAACTATCCTGTTAATACAACCTTTTTTTCTACCTCAGACAAACTCGAAATTGGAGATATCCCATTTATCTCCCATAACGTTAAACCAACAAGAACTGAAGCATTAGAGTATTACAGGAGAGTTTGTGACTCCTGGAGCTTGAATCTTGATCTCTATAATGAAGTTTTGGATATAAAAAATAAAAAATCATATTTTGAGTTAAACACTCAAAATGGAATAATCAAATCGAAAAGAATTGTAATATGTACTGGATTTTATGATATACCATATTTATTAAATATCCCTGGAGAAGAACTTGATAAAGTCTTGCATTACTATAATGAATCCCATCCTTATTATAAAATGAATATTGCAATAGTTGGAGCAGGAAATTCAGCGGTTGATGTTGCTTTAGATACATATAGAAAAGGAGCTAAAAGTGTTACTATGATTATTCGAGAAAAAGAAATTGGAAAGAATATAAAATATTGGGTAAAGCCCGATATTATTAATAGAATTGAAAGTGGAGAGATTATAGCACACTATGAATCGGAATTAATTGAAATTAAAGAAAAGACTATAATTATTAAATCATCTAATGGTCAAAAGGAAATAGAGAATGACTTTGTTCTAGCTATGACCGGGTATCAACCAAACTATAATATCCTTAAAAAACTAGGAGTTAAAATAAATAATGATGAATTCAAAACACCAATATTTAATGAAAGAACAATGGAAACGAATGTTGGTGGAGTTTTTATAGCAGGAGTAATTTGTGGTGGGCTAAAAACAAATAAATGGTTCATTGAAAATTCTCGAGACCACTCTGAAAAAATTATATCTTCAATATTAAAGAATAACTCTTAGAATACCCTATTTACTGAGAGAGTCTGAAATTAACTTATGGAAATGATGAATAGTTACTTCTTTTGTTGGTGAAAATCTTCCAGTATTATAATATCTTGACTCCAATCCTTTACTAACTTGCTCTACAACATATTCATCTTCTCTCTCAACTTTATCAATTAGCCCACCTGCACCTGAGTCATATTTAGTTTCATCTAACATAAATTGAATGAAGGATACCTTTGTTCTATTTATTTCCAAAGGAGTTACTACATTAATAGATAGTCCCCAGGGGTAAAAATTAAGCATGATATTTGGATATATCCAATAATAATAAGCACTTATTTTATTACCATAATCAGGATGATCCTCATTTATTTCAAAAAACTCCTCACCATCTGAAGCATATCCAATTTGAAGATTATAATTTTCATAAATTTCCATACTATATTTGTCTATATCCAGAACTTTTGTTAAATCTTTATGTACAAATGGAATGTGAAAAGGATCAAGATAATTTTCACAATAAATTGCCCAATTGGCATTTACTAGATGATCGACTGAAAGATCAGGTCTTTCAACTAATGAGTCAAATTTAAAAAAAGACATTCGATTTGAAATTTCATTGAAAATGGGTTGTATCTCAAATCCTGGTTCTAAACTTGTAAATAAAAAGGGGCCAATGTTGGATACTTTAAAAGATTTAAGATTTTCACAATCTCTAGGGAAATTTTTTGTTTCTTCAAAATCTGGCATAGACTTAAATACTCCTTCAAGATTAAATTTTCTACCATGATAACCACATCTAATACTTTTTGCCTCACATGGATTATCAATTATAATATTTGCTCTATGAGTACATACATTAGATAGGCATCTTAAATTTTCATTACCATCTCTAATTAATATAAGAGGTTCGTTAATGTAGTTATCTAAAAAATTAAAAGGGTAAAGATTAATATTTACAGGCAGGATGTTTTTGTGACCAATAAACTGCCATGATTTAACAAAAATTTTTTCTTTGACCTCCTCATAGATGCCTTTATCTTTATAGAACCTTTTAGGTAGAGTTTCAGCCTTACTTATATCATTATTTACATGAAACTTTTTGAAATCCATAATATGTTTATAGTTAAAAGAATATTAAAAATAATCATATTTCTATTTAAATTAAATAATCATATTAGTTTAGTCAAAATTTAATTATGGAAAGAAGAAAATTTTTACAAAATACGTGTCCGACTGTCACTTTTGCCTTTTTTGGGCTTTCATACATTCAGGCATGCTCAAAGTCTGATGATGGGGGCTCTTATAGTTCTAATTCTAGTTCTAACAGTTCAACTTCACAGACATACGGAAATAGTTCTCAAGGAGCAACCCCACAGACTGATAACGGTATAGTTGTTAGTGGTAATTCTGTTACATTAGATCTAACAAATTCAACTTTTAATTCTTTAATTAATCCAGGAGACTTTGTAAATTTAACATCAATTGGCATGTTGGTTTTAAAAATTTCTAATTCTGAATTCAGAGCATTTGATAATTGTTGTCCTCACAATGGGTCACGAGATGCTTGGTCCTACAGTAATGAGCAATTCAAATGTAACACCCACGGTAATAATTTTTCAATTGATGGCAATAATGTTAGAGAGTGTAATTCAGGTTCAACTTCTGGTGGTCTTAAAAGATATACTGCCTCTCTCTCTGGAGATACTTTAAATGTAACTACATCATAGGTGAAAAAGAAAAAGAAAAAATATTTATTTCTTGTATTTTTTCTTGTTATTAATGTATCTAATTCATTCACCCAAGATTTTTTTGATGAGTTTGAGAGTTTAATTGAAATAGAAAAACCTGTTTTACTTCCTGAAAAAATGATTTTTACTCAAAGAATTTTATGGGGTGAGAAGGGTTTATTCAGAAAAACTGGTATCTCTAATCTTACTGTAGAGAATAGAGAAAAAGAACTTATAGTTAGAGAAAAAATGCTTAAAGCACATCAGATCATAGGTTACATAACTTTTGCTGGTATGATTTATCAAGGTATTCTCGGAGGTAAACTTTATAATGGTGATTATAGTGTATATGATCAACATAAAACCCTTGGCAAAATTGTAACTGCATCTTATTTCACTGGTGCTGGATTGTCTCTATTTACTCCTCCTCCGCTTGTAAGTAGAGAGAAGGAAGGATTAAATAATATTAGACTACATAAGATTTTAGCAAATGTTCATCTACCAGCGATGATAGTGACCAATATCTACTCAGAAAAACAACATGAGGCAAAAAAGTATCGCGAAATTCATAAAGCCTCTGCATATACTGCAGTTGCAAGTTATACTCTTGCAATGATTACAATCATACTTGATTTTTAATGAAAAAATTTATTTTCATATTTATACTTTTTACAAATATTTTATCTTCTCAAGAAATTCTAAGAATTGATAATTCAACCTCATCAATTAGTTATTCCGGTAAACATTTTCTTCATAATTGGGATGCAAAAAATGAGAATATATCTGGTCTGATTGAGCTAAAAGAGAATCAAATTTCAAAAATTGGAGTTATAGCAAAAGTAGCTGATTTTAAAAGTGGTAATTCTAGTCTAGATAGTAATTCCTTTAGAGTTTTAGATGCACTAAAAATTCCAAATATAATTTTTAGGTCTACTGATATAGTTGAAACATTAGATATCATTTCAGTTTATGGAACTATTTCATTTCACGGTATTGAAAAATCTATAAACGTTACTTTGAACAAATCGAATGATAATGATATTGTTTCGTTAAATGGGAAATTCATTATTAAACTTTCAGACTTCAATGTTAAAAGACCCTCTCTGTTACTTCAAAAAATAAATGACGAAATTGAGGTTCAAATCAATTTGATATTCAATTAATTGTTATATTTAGGTTTAACCTAATATCAATTTAAAAATGAAAAAAATATTTTTAACACTAATTATAAGTTTTGCAATACTAAGTTGTGAGACTGCAAATGAGCAAGTTAATTCAGATCTTCCTACAGTAATTGATGAAACTGAATTAGTCGCAATTGCTGATGCTATGTATGAGGCAATGAACTCTGACGATGTTGAGTCAGTTTTAGATTTTTATGCAGATGAAGCTGCATGGAGTTTTCCTAATGGAGTAAATATAGAGGGTAAAGAAGCTATTGGCGAAATGCTTAGCACTACCACTGCTATTTGGGATATCGCTAGAGCAGAGGGGACAAATTACATTGCACTTAAAGGTTCAGACACGAATGAAGAGGGTGAAGTTCAAGAGTTTAAAGTTCTTTTAAGTTGGGGTGGTCAAACTTTTTCAAATGAAGACACTTCAATATCAGTTCCATATCATAATGTTCTAGTCTTTTTTGGAGATGACAATAAAATAGGTTGGAATGCTGGTTTTTATGATAGAACTCAGTTTGTTGAAGCCTATGATGAGGATCCAATAAAATAATTTTAAATTATTTAAATCTTTTTAACCCCTGTTTTAACAGGGGTTTTTTTATTTTTGATTATAACAAAAATTTTTAAAATGAAAAAGATATCTATTTTACTTATGATTTTATTTATTTCATGTGAAGCTCCTTTAAATGGGATCAGCGAAGATGATATAAATACTTTTGAAACAAATGTAGCAACTCTCAAAAATGACTTTATTAAAGGTTATGAAGAGGGTGACTATGATAAAGTGGTTTCAATTTTTGCTGATTCAATTAAGTGGTATGGACCAGGTATTAATTCCGAAATGTTAAAGGGTATAGACATACTAAAAGAGAATGTGACCTTTTGGATGGAAAACTTTGAAGATATATCATTTACAGAAGGTGGTGGATTACCTGGAACAGACATAGGTTTTTGGGGAGGGAATGTTTATCCGACCGATCAGGCAATGTCTGGCCCTAATAATGTAAGAATGTATGGAACTTGGAATGTAACAAATTCTAATACAGGAAAAGCTGTAAGTTTCAAACATTATCTTGTATGGAACTTTAATGAAGATGGAAAGGTTCACACAGTCACTGAATATGCTGATGTAGGAGGATTGCTAAGTACATTTGATCAATAATTGTTAATAATTATTAATAACCACAAATGCTTAATTTAAAAAAATCTTAATAGATTTACTTGTTTGCTTCGGCGAACTTAAATTGGTTTATGGTTAATTAAAAACCCTCAAGATTTCTCTTGAGGGTTTTTTTATTTTGTCAAATAATGACACGTCTAAGACTATTAACCAATTATTTAGACAACTTCAATGTATTAATTAATTAAAATCATTATCAATTCTTTACATAAAAATTATCTACATATTTTCAACAATTAATTCTGTTCAGCGTTTCTAATTGAAAATTGATTAAGAGTTATGATCTTTCCATCAGCAACAAAGTAACTTTCATGCTGGTAGTCAGTTCTTTCGTCGGAATCTTCAGTTGCTGGATAAGTAATAGTAAAGCCAGCCTGAACATGTTCTCCTCCGATTTCCGGATTGAGATCAACCGAAAATGCATAATCAAATGACCAAGAAACATTAGATCCATTATTTATAGATTCTACAAATGAATCAAACGTATCTGTATAAACTCCATTAGGTCTCCAAACTTTAACTGTATCTGCAAAATAAGGCCTCATAGATTCGTAATCCTGATTTGCCCATAATTCATCTACAGCAATAACAACATCTACAGCATCCTGTGTACCAAGGTGCCATTTAAGATCAGCGTTATCTCCAGTGACAAAACCTATTGTTTTATTTGACATATCTGTACTACAAGAACTCATGATGAGAGTTAATGTAAGTGTAATTAGTATTGAATTTTTCATTGTAATTATTTTAAATAAAGATATAACATTATTACTTAAAAACAATGTATCAATTTTATAGTGTGTTAATTATTAATTTATAAATTAAATATTATAGTGAAAAATGATATTTTATATAAAAAAAATTAATATTTATTATAATTTAGATACGTATTTGATTAATTAAGTTAATAATTTAATCGTATTATTGATACAATAAATAATACAATTAGTTCTGAAATTATTAAAAAAAAATTATATCAGAGACATAAAACCTTCAAGAAGTATTTTTGGCAGAAAAGTGCTAACTCTAGATGGAAAAGTATAGATTGAATACTGTCAATAAAATATTTATCTTCTCTGCTTAACTGTTGAGCTTGAAATTAATTCTAAAAGAAGTTCATCAGCTTTTTCATCTGCTTCAGATTTTTTCTTAGTATCGAATTTGTCGTAAACAGACTTAAAATGTGTAGCTGTTTTTTTTGTTATTTTTTTTAAAAGATAAGCCTCTTGAACTCTTCTTAAAAAGATGCTTTTTGAATTAATTGGCATTGGTTTATTGTTACATTTAAAATTAATAAAAATTATTAATTAAAAAAGTATTTGTCAACTAAATTGAACAGCCCAAGGTTAATACTTTAAATATTCTGGTATCTACTTTATTAAATATTGAAATTTTAGAAATAACTGAGTCTTATTAACTCTATAATGAGGAGAATTGTAGTCAATAAAATTATTTATATAATTCTGATTACCTCCTAAATAGAAAATTGTATCAGGATTGGGCCTCCATGATATAAGAGGTTGCAGAAAAACTTGTTCAGAGAAATCATTATATTCAGAAATCAATCTAATGTCTAAATTATTATTGAACTGATATCTAATATCTAGCCTACCTATATAACCCTTAAAGTAATACCCACCAGATTCGGCTTTTCTTATATCTTGATAACTGATTATTGGTTTAACTCTAAGGTTGTTGTTTATTGCAAACTCAATATCAAAGTCAATATTTGTCGCATAACCCAATTGTGGAATTATCTCTCTATATGCAATATCTTTTCCAAACTTGTAAGAAAAATTAAAGTCTAAAAAACTCAGTGGCTTACCTCTAATCCTTAGCAAGTGATTTATAAAGTCCTGAAATTGATATTCAAGATGAGACTTTTTCCAATTATACTCATAATTATAAAAAATATTTGTGTCTCCAATAGTAAGAAGCTGAAGATATAGTTGTGAAGATGATCTTTTTAAAGTTTCTGAGTGATCATAGGTTTGTTCATGTCTAAATGAAATTCGATAGTTTTGTAAGTAGTTCTTATTTGGATATTGATAAAAACTGTGCCAGAAATCATATTGTTTTATATCATTTTTAGTAATAAAGCCAATATCAGATCGAAAATCGTCAGACATTACTTTATATTGTATAAACGATCTCCATGTCTCAGTTTCTCTTCGAATTTCACCAAAAAAAGAATACCCATTAAAACTCTCTCCATCAAGATTGACAGTATAATCACCAAAATTTCTATCTGATTTTATCCAATCTGCGACTGGCTCTTTATTAAAATTTAAAAAACCTTCAATAGAGAGTTTCCAAATATCTGAGAAGTTAAAAAGCGCATCTGCTCCAAATGTATTTCCATATCCTCCTCCTTCATAAATTCGATTAAGAGATATGAGCCCAAGTTGTGTCTTGTCATCTAAAAAATTCTGATATCTAAAAACACTATTGAAACTATTAGTTCCAATACCACGAAAAGACTCAAATTCTGTTGGAACTAGATATGGTGTTTCATTGTCAAAAGCTGTTAAGAGATATAGCCTTGACTTTCTACCTTGATTCAGAATTTTTGATGCGAAAGATGGGTCATTTATTGACCTTGAATTAAACACATTTATCTCAAAGTCAAGTGCATCAACTCCTCTATTGAAAAAAGGCCTTTGTTCAGGGTAATTTATAGCAGTTGGCGAGTTTATATCAATTTTAGTAACATCAGATTCAACTTGAGAAAAATCTGGATTTATTGTTGCCTCGATGGACAAGCTTTTATTTATGTCAAAGTTAATACCTAGTCCATAATCAAAATTTTGATTATTTAATTTGAGAGCTTCATTGTATAATTTTTTTTCACCTGAAAAGTTTCCACTTATATATGGCAAAAACTCCAGTTTTTTTTCTATTACAATATCCTTGAAAAGTATCTCATGATCCATTAGACATAATTGACAAGTAGCCTCTCTATTTGCTTTACTTGAACTTGTTGTTATTGCAACTCTTTCTTCAAAATTTCTTGATCTTATATTTATATTCCACTTTTGATCTTTTCCATTTGGGAAAGGAATTTCTGAAAATGGAATAATAAATTCTAAATCAAAACCACCATCTTTAATACTCCCTTTAGCATTAAAATCAAAATTTGCACTTTTTTTTAGGTTGTAGTCAGATCCAGAATAACCTCTTCCATCAAGACGGATGGCATCAAGTAAACTTCCACTAGGATTTGCAACGAGAAATATTTGGTTCCTAGCATCTCCATATGTATCTAACTCTATTGAAATTGCATCTCCGTTGTACATAGCCCAATCATCCCTGTTAATAATATTCGAGATTATTTTATCCCTTTGAGCTTTAATTCCAACATATAAAAATGTTTCTGAATAGGTTACATATGCTATAGTTGATCTTAAAGCTTCCGTATTATAGCTTGGAGAAATTTCATACTTTAGTGATATCTCAGCAGCATTACTAATTTCCTCATCAGAGACAATCCCATCAAACTTTACAGTTGTTTTGTCAATTTTGTTTAAAAAGTGTGAGGTCTTTTGTGCATAGGACACAAAGCTGACTATCAAGGTAAAATATAAGAATAGTTTTTTCATATACCTCTTTATGCTAGTTTTTAAATATTTTAATTATTTATGATTAAAACCAAAAAACTTTTTAATCTTAAATGAATATCTTATCCATATCGCAATTGTACACCAAAGAAAACCTCCAGGAATCCACCAAATTACTGCTAAAAGAGCAATAAACTCCTTTTTATTAGCTTTTTTAACTTTTTCTTTGAGATTACTATAACTAAGATTTTTCATAAATCTTTAAAGTCAAGCTTTTAAGGTTAGAGTAACCATTTACTTAGACCTTAGATATTTTAATTAGTTGAAACTATACTTAATAGAGATTATATTATTTGTAAAATCTGGAATAATTTTTTCATCATACTTTTGAAAAAAATAACGAATAATAAAACTCTGATTTTTATTTAATTCTTTTTTTAGACTTATACCGTATCTATGTGCTTTTTGGTCACTACCATCAATTTCATTAAAATACTCATAAAATAATTTTGGTCTATTCTTCCATTCTTTAATTTTAATTTCTGCAAGGGGTCTAATACGAATTCTTTTTTTTAATCTATTTTCTCTATCCAAAGAGACCCTATTTTGATATGCTAGTCTAAGCTCAAAATTCAGTGGAGCAGTATTAAATCTTTTTTCAATACCTAAACGATATCTATACATATTTTCAAAGCCTTGAAC
>MDTE01017257.1_pt1 | contig 24563 bp, 25 predicted proteins | sample 811231 | NCBI WGS metagenome assembly MDTE01 (sample SAMN05326651, study PRJNA326480) | marine metagenome | isolation source: seawater | place: Indian Ocean: Red Sea | collected 2010 | reverse complement strand
GTCCTACTCTTCCGTGTCTTAAGACAAAGTACCATCGGCGCAGAAAGGCTTGACTTCCGAGTTCGGAATGGGATCGGGTATTACCCTTTCGCAAAAATCACCAGGCAGAAAAGGTATATAAAAATATTATATAAAGTCAAATATTAAAAATTTTATTAAACCAAATTTCTTTTTAAATAATCGTTAATAGCAATAGATAATCCTTTTTTAATGGGAGTTTTATATTTCCAGCCATATTTTTTTGCTAAAGAAACGTCTAACAGTTTTCGCATAGAACCATTGGGTTTATTTTTTTTATAATTAATCTTAAATCTTACTCCCAAGTGTTTCATAATGAGATTTGCATATTGTGTAATACTTTTATCTTTTCCAGTTCCAATATTGATTAATGTTTCAGAAGTTTTTTTTTTTAAAAAGAATATACAAGCATCAGCTATATCATCACTTAAAATTACTTCTCTCAACGGTTTACCATTCCCCCAAATATCGATTGACTCTTTTCTATATCGTATTGCATCGACAATTTTCTTTATTAACGCTGGAAAAAAATGTGATTCAAATGGATCATAATTATCATTTATGCCGTAAGCATTGCATGGCATTAAACATTTATAATTAAGTTTATACTGTCTATTATAACTTTCACATAAATTGATACCTGCAATTTTTGCAATGGCATATGGTTCATTAGTTTTTTCTAAATATCCTGACAATAAATATTTTTCTTTGATTGGTTGTTTACTCAATTTTGGATAAATACAGCTTGAACCCAAAAAAATTAAATTTTTAACTCCAGATAAATAACTTGAGTGAATAACGCTATTTTGTATTGATAAATTATCATAAATGAACTCTCCCCTAAACGTATTGTTAGCCTCGATTCCACCTACTCTTGCAGCAGCTAAAATTACTGCATCTGGTTTTATTTTTGAAAAATATTTTAAAACTTTTTTTTGATCTCTTAAATCCAAACTTTTTTTAGATTTGGTATAAATTTTTTTATAACTTAAATTCTCTAACTTTCTAATAATTGCAGAACCAATTAATCCATTGTGGCCTGCTACAAAAATTTTTGAATTTTTGTTAATCATTTATATATCTCAATTCATAAGATATCATGTCTTTAATAAGAGATTTAATATTGTGTTTTGGACGCCATCCTAATAACTTTCGAGCTTTGGAATAATCTCCCTTTAAAGTATCAACCTCGGCAGGTCTAAAATATTTCTTATTACATTCGATTATACATTTATTTTTATCATCGTATGCTTTTTCATTGATACCTTTGCCCTTCCATCTAATCTTCAGCTCCAACTCTTTAGCAACAAGATTTATAAAATTTTTGATAGAGTATTGATTACCAGTACAAATCACAAAGTCCTCAGGTTTTTTGTATTGTAAAATTTTCCACATTGCTTCAACATAATCTTCAGCATGCCCCCAATCTCTTTTTGCACTTAAATTTCCTAAAATTAATTTTTTTTGTTTTTTGAATTTTATTTTACAAAGAGCTTTTACGATTTTTTTCGTAACAAAAGTTTCTCCCCTTAAAGGACTTTCATGATTAAATAAAATTCCGTTACACGCAAAAAGATCATATGACTCTCTATAATTAGTAGTAATCCAATGAGAATACACTTTTGCTGCACCGTAAGGGCTTCTAGGATAAAACGGAGTTTTCTCTGTTTGCGGTGTTTCTAAAACTTTTCCAAACATTTCTGAACTTCCAGCTTGATAAAATTTAATTTTTTTGTTTACTTTACGTAATGCTTCTAAAATTCTTAAAGTGCCCAAAGCGTCAGTATTAGTTGTGTATTCTGGTATTTCAAATGACACACCCACATGAGATTGAGCTGCAAGATTATATACTTCATCTGGCTTAACTTTTTGAATGATATTAAATACGGAAATAGAGTCTGTAATATCCCCATAATGTAAAAAGAAATTAGTTTTTTTTACTAAAGGATCTAAATAAATATCATCGATTCTAAATGAATTTAAAGTCGAGTTTCGTCTTTTAACGCCATGAACAATATATTTTTTTTTTAATAATAATTTCGAAAGATAAGCGCCATCTTGTCCTGTAACTCCAAAAATTAGTGCAATTTTTTTCATTTTAAATTAAACGGTTTATTGAATTATACTAATAGTTTAATTAACAAAAAAATCTATACTTAAAAAGTGTTTTAATTGCTTTAAATCCATCAACATAAGTAATTTTTTTTCCTTCTTGATAAGTTCTTCCAAAATATTTAATTGGAACTTCTTTTATTTTAATTTTTTTTAAACCAATTTTAGTTGTAATTTCAGGACAAAAACTAAAGTCATTTTCTTTTAATTTAATATTTTTAAAGATTTTGCTTTGAAACATTTTGTAACATGTGTGTGCATCTGTTAAATTTTGATCATTAATTATATTAGATAAGATAGTTAAAGCATGATTATAAAAAATTCTCATAAATGAGGAAAAATTTTTTAAAAAATATCTGTTTTTACCTAAAACACGTGAACCATAAACTACTTCATATCCCTCTTCTATGAATCTTAAAAGCCTACGATAATCTAATGGATCATATTCTAAATCTGCATCCTGAATAATGACAACATTCCCAGTTACATGCTTTTGGGCTGTTTTTATTGCAGCTCCTTTTCCTGAATTTTTTTTGTGATATATTGATTTGGTAATTAAATATTTATTTTTTTTCAAAATTTCGGTAGTCCCATCTTTCGAACCATCATCGACAACGATAATTTCTTTCTTTATTTCCTTTAATTTGTTAATTTTTTTTAGTATCTGGATAATTGTCTTTTTTTCGTTGTATACAGGAACAATAATAGTTAATTTCAAATTAGATTTTTTCATGTAATGGACATATTGCTTTTTTCTCTACTAACAAATTCTATATATTATTGTGCCGGAAGACTATTCATTTCTCAAAATAATTTTAATTATAACAATCAATTTAATATATATTTTCAAGGTATATTAATAATTTCTTTTATTGCATTAATATTAAATTTTTTTGTAAAACTAAGTCCACAAATCAACAGTATAGTTTATATTGTAATATTATGTTTATTTATAATAAAGTTTAAAAATAAATTTAATTTTAATGATTTATCTTTTTTAATACTTTCATCGTTAATTACATTTTTTCTTATAATTTTTAGCACTGTTAATCGACCTGATGCTGGATTATATCATTTACCATTTATTTCTGTACTTAATGAACATAAAATAATATTGGGTGTGAGCAATATCCATCACAGATTTGGGTATACCTCAATATTACAATACTTGTCAGCTTTAAATAATAATTATTTATTCAAAGACAATGGTATTAGCATACCTATAGCAAGCCTAGTTTCATTTTTTTATATCTATTTTTTTAGTGATGTTTGGAAAGTTATTAAAAAAAAAGAATTACCAAATTTAGGAAATATTTTTTCATTATTTATTATCGTTTATATTTCTTACAAAATGACAAGATATAGTAGCTTCGGAAATGACGTTATACCTAATTTAACATTCTTTTACTTAACTTCATATATTCTAAAAAATAATTTTGATAGTATAAATATAAATAAAGTAGTTTTAATATCAGTATTCATATTCATTAATAAACCAACTTTAGGACTTGTGTTTATCATTCCAGCTATAATTTTTTTTATTAAAGAAAAAAATAAATTAAAAAACTTATTTAAATTATTATATTCGTTTCCATTAATTTTACTATTTCTATGGCTCATTAAAAATTTATTAATATCTGGATGCGCAGTGTTTCCAGCTAAAATAAGTTGTATAGAAAATCTTCCATGGACAAATAATACTCAAATAATTAATTCCAATATTGAGGGCCAGGCATGGTCAAAAGGTTGGCCAGATAGAAAAGATAAAAATATAAAAATGGTAGATTTTAGTAAAAAATTTAATTGGATTAAAACATGGAGTAGTAAACATTTAAAATACATACTTAAAATAATCATTCCCTATATAATAGTAGTATTAATAATAACTTTTTTTATTAAGAAATATTTACATTCGCATAAAAAAAAAGATGAAGACCTTAACAAAAGAATTTTACTTTTAATTATAACTAGTTTTATTTGTCTTTTATCCTTTTTTCTTATTTTTCCAATTTATCGATATGGATATTCATTTTTGATTTCATTTATTTTACTAATTATTATGCTAGTTTTCAAAGACAGCAAATTTTTAAATAAAAACACAAATTTATTTAAATCTGTTTTTATAATCTCCATCTTAATTATTTCATTAAAACATTTGCAAAAAATTTATAATAACTATGATAATGATAAATGGCCAAATATTTATACATTGAATGAAAATGAAGAAAAAAAATTCAAAAGCTTTAATATTGGAGAAAATTTTAATTATTATCAATCTGTAAGTGGTGAAAATTTGTGTATGTACTCTAATTCACCATGCACTTCGTATCCCGTATCGAAAAATATAGACCACAAAATAATACTTGGATATTCAGTTTTAATATTAAAATAATTCTACAAAAAAACTTGATTAATAATTTTATTTAATGAAATTTTTTAATTTGTAATCACCTAACTTGAAATAAATTTTTAAAAAATAAAAAAAAATAAATAAAAATTTATAATGATACATTAAAATACTTAAGTCCTCTTTTAATTTTAAACCTAAGTTTTTTATGTTTGTGCTTAAGCCGCCATATTCCATATATACAGAATTAAAATTTAAATGCTCAATTTTGTTAAAATTTTTACTCATTCGTATAATAAAATCTATATCCGACGAGATTTTATATGATAAATTATAAAATCCAATCTTTCTAAAAATGTTCTTTTTTATAAATAAGGTTGTATGAGGTATTTTAAACAAGTTAAATTTTGTTATTTTTGATATCTTGTGACTCCAAAATCTTATTACATTTTTCTGCCTTTTAAAAATCAGATTACTGTAAAATATTTTTGTATTTTTATTTATTCTTCTATGAATCTTTTCTAGTACATAGTTATTAACAAATGTATCACCACTATTTAATACTCCAACGTATTCACCATTACTTAATTTGATACCATAATTTAAACTTTCATAATAACTTACATCATGTCTTCTAATTAGTTTAAAGTTATTATTAGAGATAAGCTTTTTAATCTGAAAAAATGTTCCATCTGATGAGTTTCCATCTATTACAATATATTCAAAATTTTTAAACTTTTGATCTAAAACACTTTTAATGGTTTTGATAATTCCTTTTTTATTGTTTTTTACTACAGTTAATATTGTAAACTTAGTTTTCATTTTTCTTTAATTGATTTAAATAAAACAGAAAAAAACCTAATAAATAAAATAAAATTGATGCATTGAAAGTTGTAAAAAATGAACCTGATGGTTTCAATGGGAACATTATAGCTAACAATAAACTTCCAATACCAATTACAGCATATTTTTTTTTATTTTCTGAATGTCTTTTTAAACTTAAAATTTTATAAAATATCATTGAAAAAAAAGTTAAAAAAAATAAAAATCCTATTATTCCATTTTCACTTAAAAACTCCATTGCATAATTATGCGGATGTATAGAACACGCTCTAAAGTCTTTATATTTAATTGGTTTTTCAACTGTATCTTTATCTATTTTTGTATCTTTGCATTTAAATCTAAAACTTTTATTTCCATGCCCAATTATTGGTTTTTCTAAAAATAATTCAAAGGCAGCTTGGTAATGATAGCTCCAAGGATTATTTTTAAGTTTATCAATTAGATTTATTTGATCTTTAGGAATTATATCAAAAAAATTTATATATCTTGATTTTATAGAATTAGAATTTTGTACAGCTATTAATAATATGATGAAAAAGAAAAAATTTAAAATTAAAAAATTAAGTATTTCTATTTTTTTTTTGAGAAAAAAAAATAGAAATATACATATTGAAAATATCAATAATGCATTTCTTTCTCCTGTTAAAATAATAAAAAAAAACAAAAAAAGTAGATAACTATAAACAACAATCTTAAAAAAATTTTTTTTTTTTTCAAATTTGTCGTCACCTATAATTAAAAAGAAAATCAATAATCCAATCTGACTCAAAAATACTCCTGCAATAAATTCAGAGCCAAATACTCCAGAAAATCTAACACAGTTATTTTGATTTGTATCACACATTCCAGGCAAGAAACCAAAAATATTTTCACCGATATTAAATTGGTAGAAAATGTCCAAACCGATTAAGATTATCAAAATTAAGTGTAAATTTATAAAAAGATTGTGGTTTATTTTTGTAATATTTTCTAAAGTTAAAAAAACTGCAAACGTTAAAAATAAATACCTATAATTCGCGAGTGATTTTAATACTGTTTCTAAATTATGAAATTGAATAAGTGAATTTATAAAAACAAAACCAAAAAAAAATATCAAAAATTTAATAAGATTATCCTCAAAAAAAAAATGGTCTTTTTTTGCTACAATATAAATTATTGAAATAAAACTTAAAATTATAAGAGTAATATTGATTGCTGCGCTTCTAAAGATGATTATTAGTGGAAAAAACAAAACTAAAAAATATAAAATTTTCTGAATTTTATTTAGATTTTTAATACTCATTCATCAATTATTTAAATAAGATAATCAATCTATATCTTTTTAACGATATTTTATATATTAAATGTAAAAGATATTTCAACTATGAAAAAATTTAAATGTTAATAGATTTAAGTTTAATTTGTGCAATTTTCTTTATTCATTTTATAATATATAAAAATAAAAAAAAAATTTTTGGAAATCATTTTCTAGATATACCTAATCAAAAAAGGAAAATTCATGACAAACCAACATATTTGATTGGAGGTCATTTTATTTTCATCTCATATTTTATATTTTTATTATTATCATTTGAAAATGACATTAATTATAAACTCACTCTTTTAATAATATTTACAAGTATCTTTTTAATTGGAATCTTGGATGATTTAAAAGATTTAAAACCTTTCCTTAAAATTACACTTGTTTTGATAATCTATCTAATATTGATTTATTTTGATAATGATTTTTTATTAGAAAAAATTTATTTTGAGACTTTTGAAAAAAAGTTTTACTTTGGTAAGTATAGTTATTTAATTTCATCATTATGTATTTTGCTTTTAATCAATGCCATAAATTTAGTTGATGGTATCAATGGATTAGCAATGATGATATTTATAATTTTTTGTTACTTCTTGTATTATTTTATAAAAATTGATTTAAATCTTTTTATTTTTATTTTTTATCTATTTCTTTTCTATAACATTTATAAAGGAAATTATTTTTTAGGTAATTCTGGATCTCTTATGATTGGGGCCTTGATAGGATTTCTCACCATAAAAGCTTATAATATTGGTCTTAATGAGGAAAATTCTATCTATTCCGCGGAGGATATCTTTATTCTTTTTTTGGTACCTGGAATAGATATGTTGAGATTATTTTTACAAAGAATCATTAAGAAAAAAAATCCTTTTAAGGCTGATAATTTACACCTACACCATCTTTTAATCAAAAAATTTTCTCTACAAAAAATTTTATTTTCATATTTTATTGTAATTGTAACTAGTTCTTACTTAGCTTTTAATGATCACGTATCGGAAATAGTTATAATTATAGCTATTATTTTTGTTTATTTTTTTTCAATGGTCATACTAAATAGAAAAATACCAAAATCAAAAATATAAATAATGGGCTACCTAATACCAAATTTTATTATAAACTTTTTAAGAAAAATTAAGAATTATAAAAAAAATACATTTTTAAAAAAATTACAATTTACTTATGCTAAAGATATAATCTATTTAGGATCAAATTATGGAGGATGGAATTTATTAAATCATAAAAATCTTGAAAATGAATTTATTATAAGTGCTGGCCTAGGTGAGGATGCTTCTTTTGATGTTGAATTGATATCAAAATTTAATTGTAAAATCATAGTTGTAGATCCAACACCAAGAGCAATTGAACATTATAAAGAAATTATTAAAAATACTGGTAATGAGAAACTTGAAAACTACAAAAATGATGGAAATCAAAAAATATCTTCATATGATTTAAAAAACATTAATAAAAATAATTTTATATTAGTCAGTAAAGCTTTGTATAATATTAAAAACAAAGAATTAAAATTTTTTGCTCCACCCAACAAAAATCATGTGAGTTACTCTTTAAATAATTGGCAAAATAATTATAAACATTCTGAAGATTTTATTCATGTAAAAACTACGACTGTTAAAGATATTTTAGATAAATTCGGTATCAATCAATTGCAAATGATAAAGCTAGATATTGAGGGTGCTGAAATTGAAGTATTAAATAATATGATAGATGAAAAAATATTTCCAAAACAAATATTGGTAGAATTTGATGAATTGAATGAATTGAGCTCAATAGCCATTAGTCGATTTGAAAAAATTCACAAAAAGTTAATTTTTGAAAATTATGAATTAGTTAAAACAAACAATAATTTTCCAAATTTTCTATATGTGAAATCTACAGAGCTCATTTAAATTTAAAATTTTTTATTAAATTTTTTGTAATTTTATATCCACCCCATTTTTTTAAGAAATAACCAATTTTAGTATAAAAACTTAGATCATGATATTTTTTAAAATGTTTGAAAATTTCGTCGCTTAGAGAGGCTTTAAAATTACCTATAGGAATTTCTGCTAAGTTTACTTCGATGTGATTTTTACTATTATTGTTATGCATACCTAAATTATCTGAAAAACCAATGTTTTGTACCATCGAAATTTTGGGTGTTATAGAATAAGCAGAATTTAAAAATTGAGAATAACACCAACGTATAGCCCAAGAATCTATTTTTTTTAAATACTGAAGTTCAAGCATTTTAAACATGTCATTGCCACCCATCTCAAATTGTTTAATTTTATCCTTATCTTTCCTAAAATTATCAAAATTTTTAATTGTCCAATCTGATTTGTTCCAACGATCTAACCATGTTGCCCAGCCCCATGAAGATGAGCGTAAAGACATATAAACTTCATCTTTGAAATTCTTTAAATTAGGCATTGGAGGACTGAAGCCTGATATTGACCAAACATTATTATCTAATTTATAAAAATTAAGCGCTCTATTCATAAAATTGAGAAGATGTTCTGAAACCAACAAATCATCCTCAAGAACTATTGCCTTACCAAAATTATTGATAATCGATGTGGTGCCATCTATAATTGAATTAGCCAATCCCTTATTTTGATCAGACTCAAAAATTTTTATTGATTTAAAACCTTTTATATTTTTTAGTGTTTGTCTTAAATCTAATACATCTTGCTTATCTTTATGTGATTTAAAACCATCAGAAAAAATAAATAAATCTGAATGAGCAGCTTCCTTATTCTTAACAAGAGAGTCGATTAATTTATTAATTTTTCTTCTATAACAAAAAATAATAATTGGAGCATTTTGACTCATTTATAATACCTAAATTTAAGTATTAGATTCATAGGAAAATGAAGAAATCTCATAATACCTGTATGATCCTTCAGGACTGACCACATTTCTTCATTATTTTTTTTTAATTGTTTTTTACCAGTTCCATCTAAAAAAAAATTGCAAATATCAAGATCAAGGCGCATTGCCTTGCCATGATTCAAATATTCAAAATATGAATACAACTCACCTTTTAACTTATATTGGTCTGGAAATTTAAAATTTATGCTTCTATTATAGAATACTGCTTGATGACATACTACTCCTGTAATAAATAATAACAAATTAAGCTTACTCATTTTGTAAGCTTTGAGTTGTTTAAGGAAATTCCTTTCACCGTTAAAAAGTCTAGTATTTCCATATATCATTACATATTCTGAAAAATTATTAAATTTTATTTTATTTACAACGTCATCATTACAAAAAGAGTCTCCGCAATTCATAAAATTGATCCATTTGCCATTGGCAAATTTATTAGCTTTATTCATTGCATCATAAATACCTTCATCTTTTTCAGAAATCCAATAATCAATTGAATGTTCATACTTTTTAATTATCTCAAGAGTATTATCAGTCGATCCTCCATCAATTATGATAAATTCTAAATTTTTATATTTTTGATTTATAATACTTAAAATTGTTTCTTCTAAATAATCTTGTCCATTATAAACTACTGTAGCAACAGTTATGAGAGGTTTTTCACTATAACTACTTTTAGTTTGTCCTTTAATTCTTAATCCACCTTCTTCTTTTATCATACTTTATTATTTAAAACCTTTTCATAAACAGCTTGGTATTTTTCTATCAATATTTTTTGCGAAAATTTTTCAACTGCTTTTGATCTTGCTTGTTTACCAAGAAACAATTTTTGTTCATTTTCTAAAACCCAGGATATTCCTTTGGATAAATCTTCGGTATCAAATGCTTTTGCAAGATAGCCTGTTTTTAAGTGATCAACAATATCAGTCAAGCCACCAATATTAAAAGCAATAACTGGAGTACCACATGCTTGAGATTCTGACGCTGTTTGACAAAAAGCTTCCTGCCGTGAAGGGACAATTGTTGCATCTGCAGCACTATAAAGATTAATAAGACTGTCATCATCTAAGTGACCTACAAAATGTACGGGAAAATTAATTTTTGGTAAAGATTTTAAAGTATTTTTTCCAAAAACTACAATTTCCATATTTTTTAAATGATCTTTATTTTTAATATTATTCAAAGTTTCCAATAATAAATCAAATCCTTTATGATGAGTTGAGTTCGCCCCAAGAGTTCCAAATATAGCTAATGGAATATCGGATCGAATTCCAAGTGTTTTACGGGCAAAATTTTTATCTTTGGGTTTCCAGTAATCTGTATTTAAAAGATTTGGTACAACAGATACTGGCCAATTTTCCATTAATTTACTTTCACGCACACAATTAGCGAGCCAATTACTTGGAGTTACAACGTGCATTGGTTTTTGCCAGTGTTTTAATTTCCTCAACCAAGTCCAACGGTTTATATCAAATCCAAATTTAGAATTTGAATTATCATTTTTTGAATAGCCTAAACGCCATCGATCATCCTGAGCGAGATGCTCTGCTCCACAAAATGCCCACATATCATGCAATGTCCATACAATTGGTTTCTCTATTTTGGCAATATCAGCAATCGAAAGCATTTCATGCTGTACCCAATGTAAGTGAATAATATCAGCATCACTTTTATTCACATAATCAACCAATTTTGATGAAAATAAAGATATTGAATGTGGTGTAAGTTTAGAATTAGTAAAAACTTTTATTATTATATTAGCTATTCTGAGGCGTATCTGATTAAATATTTTATCTATCTTATCAGGTAGCTCATGAATTGACTGGTTCTTGGAATTTTTCTTATTTACAAGTAAATATGAATCCAAACCTTTATCGAGTAAAGATTTATGTATTCTATAGGAACTACGTGCCGCTCCACCCGAAGTATCAGATGAGCTTAAATGTAAAACTTTCATAAATATTTTTTGTAGTTTTGTTTAATAAGAATACTATAATCAATGTTTTCTAAATAACTAGTTCAGATCCTGTAGGTGGAATTAAAGAGACACTTTGAGCATTTTTAATTAACCAAACATCACTACTTCGTTCTGTATCGTCCATAAAAAATAAATTTACACTAACAATTTTATGCAAAATAACCATTTTAAGAAGCCAATATATATTAATTTTAGAGGCTGATTTGTGACTATATAATGATAAAATTGAATATTTAATAAATGGTTTTCTAATTTGATCCAATCTATAAAGCCAATCAACTTGTTCAAAATTTGACTCCTTACCTACTATATTTTTAGGATTTGATAAGTTTTTTTTAAAAGTAAAGATCTTTGAAGCAATTGTTGACTTAATAAAAGGTAATTTTTTAGTCAAGCTTATTGATTTTTTATTTACATTCATATCTATAAAATTATATGATTTCAAAATTTTACAAACTGTTGAGTTAGCTGTATAATTTGTAATTATAAACTTATCTAATGAAGATGTAAGGCTCTTTGCAAATAATAACGTATTTATTCCTCTGTAATTTTCATTGGCATACCAAGCAGACAAATTAATTATGTGTTTTTTTTCAATCTTATTGTATCCTTGAGGAAAAAGAAGAATTCCAATTACAATTTCACCTTTTTCTAGATGAACTGCAGCTAATGGAAATTCATAATTTTGTTTTGTTAAATATTCAAATAATTTAATACTTCTTTCGGTTTTCCATTTAAACCCTACTTCTAAAAAACTAATAATTTTTTTTAATTTTTCCAAATCAGATAGATAAATCAAATGAAACCCATTCTGGAAATTATTTATCATTTAATATTTCTTATTGAAAATTGATTTAATTGGTTTGAGTATAATTTTTGATAATATTGATCTAAGAATATTTTTTTTATACTTCTTTGATAAAACTATAATTGATGACTCAATATTTGAAGTATTAATATTATCAATATTTTTAAATTCAAAATTTCCTACTTCAATAAAAAATTCCAAATTTGGCCATTCATAATTATTATCCCAGGTCCAACAATTATTTTCTAAATATAAATTTTTTATTTCATAACAAAGTTCTTTAGGTACTTTTGCTTCTTGAATTTCGTCATTAAGTAAATGCTTTTTTATTAAATAAAGTTTTTCTGAACGGTCACTTGCATAACAGGAAACATATAATTTTTTACTAAATCCTTTCATTGAACTTTGAACTGAATTAAATATACATACATGTTCTTCATGTCCATATTCTCCCCATGGATTATGTGTGTAAACTATGTCATAGGGTGCAATTTTATTTTTAAGAATTTTACATAAATCATCATACATTTCACGGTATGCTATTTTATTACGATTTACTTCCAGACCATCTTCAGTTGGAATTGGCTTATCCCAATTTGAAGCCTGATACGTATCTGTCTCATTTAAATTAAGCCATTCTATATTAGTTAGAGGGTAATTCTTCTGAAGAGATTTTCGACCTTGTGATATAATATCATTGTCAGATGATTTGCCAAAACATACAAGAATTTTATCAACACTTTTTAAAATAGAACTAAAAAAGATTATCTCATCATCGGGATGAGCAACTATTAAAATTTTTTCTTTTTTCATTTATTCATTACATTTCTATAATCAATTTTAGTGTTTTAATCAAATTTAATTCTATTATACGATAGTTTCAAAATAAATTATAAAAAATTTACTAAATGAATTTAGAAAAAAAAGACTTACGAAACATTTTGATTAAGATCAATCCAAAAATTAAACATCATATAAATGAAAAAGATGCTGAATTCACTAACAGTGGATTATTAGATTCTTTAATGATAATAAAATTTATCATTGAAATTGAAAATAAGATAGGAAAGAAAATTAAGATAAGCAAAATTAACAAAAATAGCTTTTCTAATTTAGATAATATAATGAAATTTTTAAAGGAATAGAATATTTTTATCTTTAATAAAATTATTTTTTTAAATCATTATTTCTTAAAACTCATAGAAATATCTTTATTTTGAATAAGATTTTTTTTTATTTTAAACAATGGAATTGTAAGATTATTCGTTGTTGATTTTTTATTTGAAATTATTTTTTGCAATGTATTAAAATATTTTTTTGCAGGTTTATTTTTTGGTCCATTGACGAATTTTATTACCAAATTATCCAATTTAAATTTTTTTGACAAAATTTGCATAGGATAAAAAATAAAATAATTTTCTAAATTTCTACCTAAAGCTCTACAACTAACACATAATTCGTCCAAATATAAAATATTGTTATTTTTTGAAAAAAAAACAACACCTATATTTCCACTATCAGAAAATTTATCTTTAAGTGCAATTGTAAAAACAAACTTATTTGGATTCTTCATATAATCTTTTATTTGATTTCTATTAAATCTTTTATATGTAAAAACAAACTGATTTACTTTATTTGTAAGAGAGAAAATTCTATCAAATTCTTTTTTATTTTTTAACCTATAGTCTATTTTCATTTTTAACATTGATAAATGATTTCCAATTTTTAAATTTTTTAAAACCTTCTCTCTTTTTAATGAAGCTTTTAAATCATAAATTCTTTTAAAATCCATATCGTTTGAGTTGGTTTCAAAGTAGTCAATTAGATTTGGATAATATTTTAAACAATTGACGAAAGATTGTGAATCATTAGCCCAAAAAACTTTGATATCCGGAATATTTTTTTTTACCTCTAAAATCTCATTAATATTATTATCTACAAAAAGAATATTGTGGTAACTAATTTTTAAAATTCTTTTAATTTCTTTAATATTTTTAGATTTTAATTCCCAATTTGTTTTAATTGGAAAAAAAAGGTTTTTATTTAACAAATTTTTTTTAAATATTTGCTTAACATCATCATCATTATTTTTACTACAAAGTGACAACATCATTCCTTTTTTTTGTAAAGTAGAATATAGTTTTAGAGCTTCTTTTTGATTTTTGTCAAAATGAATTTTATTGACTCCATCTTCTCCAACAACACCTGAGTAAAGAGTATCATCTAAATCAAATATTATTGATTTGATTTTTTGTTTAAATAAGGATGGTAAAACTTTTAATCCTAACAATTTTGATTGTAAGTCTTGTCCATAAAATGAAGTTTTAGTTCCAAAAAAATCTGATCTTTCTAAGTCCCAAAACTTTTTATAATCTTTCACCAATTCGTCAACAATATCAATAAAAATTATTTTTTCATTTTTAAATATTTTTTTGAACTTTTTATTTAACTCAATAATCTTTTTATATTTAGTATTAGGAATTATTATTGGTTTTATCAAAACATAATTACAAAAAACACTTAAATCATTGGCTTTAAATTTAATCCAATCAAAAAACTGTTTATTAATTTTATATTCTGTATAATCAAGCCAGATTATCCCTAAGTCATAATTTTTCTTTGTTATAGGAAGATTGTTATCATATCCTGAAAAATAAAATTTAAATTTTAATTCAGATAGAGATGAATAATTATTTATTTTTTCAGCAAAATTTTCAACTTGTTCATTTCTTAAAAAAAAAATTTTTTTTGATTTTACTTTTTTTAAATTAATTGAGTTATTTAAAAAAGTATTAACAGATTTATTGAGTAATTTAATTTCTTTAATCATTTATTCTTAAATTCAATTCAAATATTAATATTCTAAAATATTTTATCAACTAATTTTGGGTTTCTATTTAAGTATTCATAAAAACTCGGTGGTGTTGGATTTAATAGTGAGATAGATTGTTTTGAATTTAGTGCAGGAAATCTAACTGATTTATAAATTATTTTATTTCTTTTACATAATTTTTTTAAAGAAACTTCAGCAAGTTGTTTTACTTTTGAATAGTCTGCAAATTTATCGTCATAGATATATGTTGTTGATGGGTAAAAAACACTTATAATTTTTTTTTTACTATTTTTAATAATTTTGAGTGGAATATTCAAAAATATTTTTTTATATTCTTTAAGTTTTTCATTATTTACTTTTTTATCAAAAGAAATTTTTGTAGTTGGAAAATAAAATATTTGCACCGGTCCGTATTTATTTATAATAAACTTTATTTTATTTAGATCTCTTAAAATATCTATCTTAAAAAATAAACTATTTGCTATTTTCAAACTAATTTTATTTTTATTAAAAGTAACAATTTTTAAGATATCTTTATTAACTTTAAATAAATTAAAAATGTCATTTCCAATACCACTGCTACCACCAATTATCAAAACATTATCTTTCAAAGTTTTAATTTTTTGTTTCAGATCATTTTTTATATAAAATTTATTTTTCTGAACGATAGGTCTTTCTAAAGACTCAAATTCAATTATAAATTTTTCATATTGTAAAACATTTTCAATTAGAGGGAATCTTTTATCTAATTTGTAAGAGTTTATAATAATTTTTTTTTCATTTAATAAATAATTGTTATTAAAATTTAAATTTATAGAGCGTAATAAAGAATATTTACCAGGATATTTGTTACCAACAAAACTGGAAATATTGGCTAGAAGAGAAAAAATTAAATCATATTTATTTTTAAAAGATATTAATTTTTTTTTAAAATAACGAACCTTTTTTTTATTCTTTTTATTGAAATAATAATTATTCCTTTTTTGTATTGAAATATGAATTTTAACTTTGTTATTTTGAATAATATGGAATTTATTATTTATTTTTTTTAAAACAAAAATTTCATCATATTTAATAAATTCTAAGAATTCGATACGTATATTAAATGGTTTTTCAGATAATATTAATTTTTTAAATTCTTTATTTTTGAAAATTTTAGATACAACTAGTGTTCCATGACATATTTTTTCTCCGTAAATTGAGTTATACCCTGTTAAGTAATCTATATGAATTTTATTTTTATCACCTGAAATATTAGAATACTTTAAACCTTCTTTTTCACTTATTTTGAATTTCATTAATTTTTATTTATAAATAAAGATTAAATTTAGGTATAAAGTCATTTCATAAAAGGATCAATATTTACTACTATTAATATTGTTAATTAATATTAAAAAGTATGTTAAAAGAGATCTTCTTAAATTATTTACGAAACTTTAGTGTAATAGTGTTGATAAAAAATTTAATAAATTTTATTTTAAAAAGCTTTAATAGGTTTGGACTTGATATTGATAGAAGAAAAATCGTAAATTTTAATGAAAATTTTGACTCTTCAAATTTAAATTCAATAGGGACCAATATAATTATTAATTATCAATTAAAAGATTTAATAACAACGGCCGGACAAAGAATGGGGTCTGATGAAGATCCTTATTATTTTGCGTTAAAAAACTCAATTCATTTAAAAAAAAGAGAACAATTCATTGACTCGTTTGTTAATAGTATAAAACAAATTATTAAATCCCCAAGAACAGCTTCTGAAGCTATTGGAAAAACAGAATCTTTGAAATTGTCATCCTATCCTGAGTGGGCATTAGTTAAACCCTGGGAAGATAAATCTATTGATAAAATTTATAAGACTTACTTAAAAAATTTTGTTAGCAAAAGAGAAAAATTAAAAAAACTATATCAGAGCTCAAATGAGAAAAATAATATAATCTATAATAATTTAGCATGGGAGTCTCATGCCGAACAATTTTTTGATTTATACCAATCCATATCTAATAATGGCTTCAAAGAGGACAATTTAATATCAGTCAATTTATTTAAATATAGAAATGATTACAAATGTTCATTAAGTGATGATGGAAACCACAGAATAAGAATAGCTTATATTTTGGGTATAAAAACTATACCTTTTAAAATATCTAAAGTAGTAGATTTTAATGATATAAAAAATTGGGTAAATGTAAAAAATGAACTTTATAGTTTAAATGATGCTAAAAAAATTTTTACAGATTATTTCAATTATTCAGGAAAAGGAGCTTACGTATAAAAATGCTATTTAGTTTTATATTAAGAAAATTTATTTCATACACTAGATTCGTATTTAAAAAATTTGGAATAAGCATGTTTTTTTCTGCTGATGGTGAGGATAGTATTCTTGATAAATGGGTAAGTGGTATCGATAATGGGTTTTATCTAGATTTAGGATCAAATTTTCCTATTTATGCATCAAATACGTATGGACTATATTTAAAGGGTTGGTGTGGTATTTGCATTGACCCAAATCCTGGATTAAAATTTAAATATTCTATCTTAAGATTTAAAGATATATTCATAAATTCAGCAATAGTTACAAATAACAAAAAAAAAAATCAAAGCTTTTATTTTTATAAAAATAATAATGAATTAAACACATTTTCAAAAAAAAGAGTAAATATTCAAAAAAAATTATATAATAGAACTCCCTCAAAAATATTAAAAGTAAACAAAATTAAGATTGATGATCTAATAGATTTAATTAATAAAAGAGAAGTTCATTTTTTAAATATAGATATAGAAGGTCTAGAAAGTGATATTATCAAATCATTAATTAAGAAAAAGATACTGCCCTGGTGTATAGCTATTGAAGAACTAGGAATTACATGTGAAAATTTAAAAAGTAGCAAAATAAAAAAATTTTTAAATAAAAATGGTTATTTTTTAGGATCTAAAACATTTCTTACTTCAATATACATCAGAAAAAATATTATCAAAAAGTTACCATCAAAATATGTTAAAGAAATTATTTAGATTTAAAACTTTTTTTTATTTTACTAGGTCTGTCAATTGTATCTAAATAAGAATAAGAGGAACAATTAATCAATTTAATATTTTTTTTTTTTGCAATAATCGAAAGTAAATATATCTGATTAAAAGAATTCCAGATTTGAAGCAAAGTAGTATGTAATTTTTTTCTTTTTCTATTGGGGTATTTCTTATTTGTGTTTGCTTGAGCTTTAGTATTTTTATAAAAATGAGAATAGAGTGATTTTAGTTCATTTGTATTTTGATCTACAGATAGTTCTTTAAATAAAGAAAAATCAGCACCATAGAGCTCAATATATGAAACTTTTCTCTGTATGGCATGCCATAATGCTACTGTAAGAACATTATTAAATATTGGAGTTACGATGCCAATATCAAGTGCAAAAATATTGAATTTTTCATTCTTAAAATAATAAAAATGAGATTTTAATGGTATTACTTTAATATTTTGGTTTTTTTTTAATCTTTCAGAAACAATTTTAGCTCCTGCTATAGGGCATATTAAATGCATATCCCAATCAACTTTAGATAAAATTTTAAAAAGTTTTGAGTTATCTTTTTTAAATTCTGGTGAAATATCTTTTCGCCAGAAGATAGGGTCTGCAAAAGCATAATAGTTAGGTCTTATTATATTAAATATTTTTGTCATAGCAAAATAGTTAACTCCATAAAATTCAAATTTTTTTGTTTTATTTAATATTTTTTTAATATCTTTTTTTAAGGATGGACCATTCACAATTATTATCGTTTTTTTATTTTTTGGTATGATAGAAAAATCTCTTTTATTTTGAAATTTAAATAAAAATAATTTTATTAATATGGCTATAGACAATAAAATGATATCATAAATGTAGTTTAAATATTTAATCATTTAATGTGAAAGAGTAAAACTTTTAAAAGATTCATTTGTACTAATTAATTTATCGTAATTTCCCTCTCCTTTGATTTCTCCTTTTTCAAGAAAAAAAATTTTATCGCATTCCATTATTGTGTTTAAACGGTGAGCTATGATAATGATTGTTCTATCTTTACTTACATTTTTTAAAGCTTCCATTACTGATTTTTCTGTTTGATAATCTAATGCACTTGTAGCTTCATCAAAAACTAATAGATTAGTTTCATGATATAATGCCCTTGCTATTCCAATTCGTTGACTTTGACCACCAGACAATCTTATACCTCTCTCGCCAATTCTAGTTTCATATTTTAAGGGTAATTCATTTAAGACAAATTCATGTAAATTTGCAATCTTGGATACTTGTATGATTTTATTATGATCTATATTTTTAGCATCAACACCAAACGCTATATTTGCAGCAATTGTATCATCTGTTAAATAAATTTTTTGAGGAACATAGCCAATAGATTGTTGCCATAGTCTTTGGTTTTCTTTGTTTATAATTATATCATCTATTTTTAAAAAACCATTTTCTGAATCTAACAAGCCAAGTATAATATCTACTAAAGTGGTTTTTCCACTTCCTGTTTTTCCAACTATTCCAATCTTAGTTTGTGCGGGTATCGTTATATTAACATTTTTTAAAACACTTCGAGTAGAACTAGGATAATTATAATTTATATTGCTCAATGTTATTTGATTTTTAAATGATAATTTATCCTCTTTATTCGGGAATGATATATTTTCTAACTTCTCAAAGTCTCGACACACATTATCAAGTGATGGACCCACAAAACGCAATAATGTAAGAGAAGCATATATTTGTTGTATAGCTGGCATCAAACGATATCCAGCAAAAACGTATAGCGCGATAACTGGCAAAACATTATTGAGCGTTCCACTGTCAGCCATAAGATTTAAAACTACTAAAATTATTCCACCAAATGCAATAGCTTCTAAAGCAAATCGTGGGAGTTGACTTATAATTTTTGTGAAAGCCTGATTATTGGCATAATTTTTTGCAGGATTAGAAAATTTTTGTGTATAAATTTTCTCAAATCCACCAAGTTTAATTTCTTTTGCAGCACCAAAAGCTTCGCTCACAGCCTTGTAACGAGAACTATCATCTTGAACAGTTTCCTTACCTATCTTGTTAAGGAAACCTCTTACAATTTTATAAATTAAAGCATAAGCTAAACTAAGTGTGAAACCTGTAATTAAAGCAAGTTTAGGGTTAATAAAAATTAAAAGTGCTAGTAAAATAAATGCAACAACACTATTTGCTATTAAATTTATCATTGGACTTAATCCGCTTGATACTACCGACCTAACCTCGGAGAGAATAGTTTTTCCAAGATCCGCACTGTGATGGTTCAAAAACCAGCTATATGGTTGATGGAGATAACTTTCAATTAAACGTTTGCCGATACTATATTCTCTCAATTGAATGAATTTATATTGAATATGAAGAGTAAGTGCTTTGAAAGAGAGTGACAGAATTATTAAGAATAGAACTGTGACACCTAAAAAAAAGAAAAATTGATTTTTTGTCTCAACTCCAAAAATACTTGAAAAATTAAAAATCGATTTAACCATTAGATTTGTTTCGATAATTTCTGGATTTGAAAGTACTGCGATAAAAGGCATTATAGAGGCAACACCTATCATATCTATCAAAGCCATGAATAAAATCATGACAAATAATAAATACATAGTTTTTTGTTCACTAGGTGAAAGAAGATATATTAATTTTTTGAACATTTGCATTTTTCTCAATGAAAAAAATCTAAATTACTTTTCACTTTTTTTTATATCTTGATCTATTTTTTTGATACATTCTAAAATACCTTGTCCTAAATCAATGTAGGAATTAGAAAAATATTTTTTTGCTAAATCTGGATGATAAGAGTATGGGGTAGTCTTATAATGTCCTGTCTTTTTCTTTTTAATTTTTTTTATTTTAAATTTTTTAGGCATAATTTCATTAATCATATTTAATAATTCAATTCTTTTTATTTTTTCCATACCAGTTAAAATTATATTTTCATTTTCATATTTTTTATTCTTTAAAATTTCTACAGATAATTTAGCAGTGTCAGCTGCATGAATAAATTCTCTCGTATCATCTCCATCACCATGATAATTAAGTTCACCATATTTTACTGCTTTATATAAAAGATTATAAAGATAGTTATTATGATAGGCTTTTTCACCATACACTGAACCATATCTAATAATTGTGTAGTTAAGATTAAATTTATCGTGAAATTCTTTTGTAATTTTTTCACTACTTAATTTGCTAATTCCATAAAACGATCCTTTGTCACTTAATGCATATGCACTACTTGCATATATGTATCTCTTTATTTTTCCATTCAATCTACAGGCTTCCAATATATTAATATTGCCCAATATATTTACATTTATAGTGTTTATTGGATTTTTTCTGGCATCATCTAAATTTGCTATAGATGCAAAATTATATACTGCATCCGCACCTCTAATAGAAGATTTAATACTTTCTAAATCTAAAATATTTACTTTTACAAATTTTTGATTTGCATGATTGTTTTTTGGCTTTTTAATATCAGCTATTACAACTTTAAAATTATTTCTTAATAACTCCTCAGCTAAGTAAGAACCCAAGAAACCACTTCCTCCAAATATAACTACTTTTTTAATCATTAACGTTTTTTTATTTAATTAACATTTGTAAATTTGTACATACAGTAAAATCTTTATCCATAATTTCATCCTTCATTTTTGAGTATTGTAAAATAAAACCTCAATCCAATCGGTTTTAAGATTAACTGGATTTTGTTGAACTTCTAAAATATTAAAAATTTTAAAGTCAAACTTTTTTAAGAATGACTCTATATCAGAAAAAAAATAGCTTTTTTCATAATAATCATAAAGCATTAACTCGAGTTTAATAAATTTTACATTTTTTAATAATTTTTTTGAACCTTTCAAAACATTCAGCTCATTTCCCTGAGTATCGATTTTTAATAGATCTATTTTTTTATTTTTTTTAAAGAAATCATCTAAACTTATACAATTAACTAGAAAACTATGATTAATATTCTTTAATATTTCATTTCTTGCTGAGGTATTAATTCTAATATGATCTTTACTGTTTTTATTAATCTTATAAAATCCAGATAATCCACTTATATTATTACTTTTAAATGTGTGAAAATAAAACTTTTTTTTGGAGCTTTTTTTATCTATAGCAAAATCACTTAATTTAATATTTTTATTTCTTAAATATTTTTTTTTTAAAAATTTAAATGTCTTTGAAGGCTCAAAAGCATAAATTTTAGCCCTTGGAAAAATTTTCTTAAAAAAATCTATTGTTTGTCCTTTGTTTGCACCAACATCAATAATAGTAGGATTTTTTGAAAATAAACTTTTATAAAAAGATTTTTTACTTATTTTATTGAACTCTTTTGTTCTTGTATTGGATGTGGTCAAGTTCATATAAAAAAATCCTTTTTATTTATTAAGAGAATATTTTTTAAATAATTCATCTTTTTTCATCAATTCCTCAACTAAATTTAAATCGTGCATAGTATCAACAGCTTTAGTTTCAAACTCAGTATTAACCATTCTGACTTTGCCTCCATTTTCGAGAATTCTCATCATGTCTATTGACTCAATTATTTCAAGAGGTGTGGGTTCCATTTTGTTATATTCTAGTAAAAAATCTCTAGAAAAAGGTATGATGCAAACTTGTTTCTTCATTGGTACTTTTTGAATATCTTTTTTTCTTGTTGGTATAGGTTCTCTACTAAAATAGAGTGCATCATTATTTTTATCCAAAACAACTTTTATTTCATTTTTATCTTCAAATGCCTCAACAGTTTTGATATTTGCAACAAGATTAGTTATTCGAATAGATCTATCTTTTATCATTGGCTCTATAGAATCCTCAATCATTTTTGGATGAACAAGTGGTTCATCTCCTTGGACTAGAACCATTAAATCACATTTTTCAGAAATTTTGCTTTCTATTTTAAGCATAGCTTCAGCACATCTATCTGTACATCTTTCATGACTTTCACTAGTCATTACAACTTTTCCACCAATAGATTTAATGTAATCATAAATTTCAGTATCACATGTAGCAACATATACTTCGCTGAGAACTTTGCACATTTTCACTCTTTTATAGACATGTTCTATCATAGGTATATCTAAGATTTTTTTCATCGGTTTTCCTGGAAAACGGCTCGATTTCATTCTTGCTGGTATAATAGAGATTATATTCATCTTTTAATTTTTTTTTTAATCATCTTAATTCCATTAGCAGCTGAGTCTCTCATAAACATATAATCAATTCCATAAGCTAAAAAAGTACAACCTTGATCTATCCTCAATTGAATTGATTTTGGATCGGTATCAACAACATGAAACCCTGATGGAAAATTATTAGATTTACAACTATCAATTATTTTTTGGATAGCTTCTTTAACTTTTTTTTCCTCAAAATTTCCCGGATACCCAAGTGAAGATGACAAATCATAAGGACCTATAAAAATTCCATCAATGCCGTCTACATTAATTATTTCATCTATGTTTTTTACTGCATTTATATGTTCAATCTGAGCTATAATAACGAGTTCTTTATCAACCCATTTTTTATACTCTTCAAACTGAGATCCATATCCCGTTGCTCGAGACAACCCAACACCTCTTTTACCAAAAGGTGGGTACTTAGAAAAATTTATTACCCGCTCAGCATCTTCTTTTGAACATATCATAGGAACAATTATTCCATCTGCCCCCATATCAAGAACTCTTTTAATAATGACCTCCTCATTTTTACCTACTCGAACTAAAGCTTTAACATTTTTTGCTTGGATTACTTGAATTAAAGTTTGCGTGGTCTCCAAATCTATACATGTGTGTTCTAAATCAATAGCTAACCAATCAAATCCAGCAGAAGCCATAACTTCAACACTAGTTGGATTTCCTATCATTACCCAACTGCCAATCGTCAGTTCATTTTTAATTAATTTTTTTTTAAGCATAAATCTAATTATTTTTTTCAATTTCAGATTTTAGTTCATCATATTCTTTCATTTTTCTTTTCATGAACTCAATTGTTAACTTAATTCTGAAATCTATCCCTTTTGGGGTTAAAATATATTTTTTGATGTAAGAGATTTTGTTTTTTTTATTTTTAAAATTTTGGATTTTTATTAATCCTTTACTATTCAAAGCTCTCAAACAATAATTTAACTTACCCAAACTAAAACCTAAATCCTTTGCAAGCTCCCTTTGAGAAGAGTCAGGCTTGTTTTGTATTTTTCTTAATACATTAAATTGATCTTGATTATTACTCATATGTTCAAATATTGAACATTTATAATGTTCAAAATTTGAACAGTCAAGGTTAATTCTTTGGCTATTTAATCTAGTTTTTATGAGATATAGACAGTTCTATTAATTTACTTTGTTAATAATTTTTTTTTTATTAAAAAAGTTTATTAAATCTTTTGTAG